>ODAI013203709.1_pt1 | contig 134760 bp, 117 predicted proteins | sample 1539321 | NCBI WGS metagenome assembly ODAI01 (sample SAMN02144231, study PRJEB22623) | gut metagenome | biome: sheep rumen | host: Ovis aries | place: New Zealand
ATAACTTCATGGTCAATACACTTGGCGCAATTGCCGCTTATTGCTTGTTCCCTAAAAAACCGTGCATTGTTTGTGATAGATATTTCGACAGGCAATTAACGTTATTCTAAATTCGTCGAACTCACGTTATTATATATCACCCATTCGGGGTTTGGCTATCGAATACTATCTGAAACCAAGTCCTGAAAGAAAAATATAGAATAGCCGAGGGGAGAACCCACGGATTATAACAGCAACCAATATCGTTTGGGAAACGATATTTCTATAACCCCGTACATCATAGCGCGTTAGCGTATGATGAGCGGGGTTGAAAAGCGTATGATTACAATGTGCAGGGTTAAATGATAGAGCCATACAAAAAAAGGGCGAACATACAAGTCCGCCCATAATTTATATTGCCTATTTAAATAAATGCAGTGGAACGATTACGGTCTGCCGCCGAAGCCGCCGCCACCGAAGCCGCCACGTCCGCCGCCTTGGTAGCCGCCACGTCCGCCACCGGGGTATCCGCCGCCGGGGAATCCGCCGCGTCCGCCGCCGGGGCCAAACTGACCTTGACGGGCATCCTTGCCACCAAAAATGTTGAGACGGTAGATGATGTGCAAGATTATGTAAGAGTTGATGGTATTGTATTCAACATCGCTACGTTGCATTGCAGAGATGCTGCGGCTGTAGCTGCTCAGATTCTTCAAGATGTCGTAGAATTGTATTGAAATTGTGAGCGGCTTGCCTTTCAAGAAGCTCTGCGAAATTTGCGCGTTCCATACAAGCTCGTTGGTATTCATAGAATTGTCGCTGTATCCACGACGACATTGATTGTGGATTTCGGTAGTGATGCTTGCTCCCGACGGCGTATAAATATTGAGCGAACCGCCATAAGTAAACATCTTGGTGTCGAGGTTACTCTGCTTCTGCAATTCGTTGTTGCTGTGTGTATAATTGAAGCTACCATCGAGCGCGATTTCTACCCAATCCTTGCGCCAACTTGCCTGCAAACGTTCCATAATTGTAGAGGATTTCGTGGTGTTTTTCACGGAAACACTATCGTGGAAGAGATAGCCGACGAAATTGTTATAATTGTACATCGTGAAGGTGTTCACATTCCAAATGCCGAGCGTATCGAGGGCGGTATTGAACATAAAGCCAGAATTGACGCCCCAGTTGCCGTCGATGTTTTCGGGACGGGTGGTACGACTACCAGTCTTTTCGTCATATTCCACACGGTTTGACACAGAATTCTTCGTTGTATTCATATTGGCAAATGCCATGATTGTACGCATGTGCTCACGGATGTATGTGTTGTAGTTGAGGCGGAAATTGTTGGTGAACGAAGGTTTCAATCCCGGATTGCCTTCTTTTATATTCAGAGGGTCGCTGTCATCTCGTATGTCAAGGAGGTCGCTCATCGACGGCTGCGAAGTGCTACCACGGTAAGTGATTTCGAGCCTCGTCAAGTCGCTGGGATTGTAGCGGTACTCAAAAGTAGGAGTTACATTGAACACGCTGCGCGACGTGTCGGTGTGCTTGCCCTGATAATCCTGCACAAACTCGGTGGTCTGCGGTTGGAACAATGCGCCAACATTCAACTGATATTTGTCACGAATCATACGGAAGTTGACGTTCATATCGTGAATCGAATTCTTGTACTCTGAAAAACGGCTCTGCTTTTCATCTTTGAAATTTGTGTCATCTAATGAAGCGATTCCCATCACATCGCGATACCTATTCCATTGACGATAATCCTGTTCGACATCCAAAAGGTTAAACTTGCTATAATCAAATGTTGAACGGTCGCTCTTGTTGTACTTGTACTGGAATTTGTAACTGAATTGCAGATATGTGCGTTTCATCAACGGCTCGCTGTATGCAGCCTGCAAGGAATAGTTCCAATTATCAGATGGAGTATAATTGTATCTATTGGTACTATACTGGTAATTAGTCTGATATAGAATTACATCGCTGATAGACATATTCTTGCTTTCTTGGTCGGTGTATCCGCCTTCGCCGCTCAATGTAATGTTGCGTCCATCGTTGTTAAGTTTGCGGTTGATTTGCAATGTGCCGTTGAGCCTTGTATTAGCTCCGTAAGAAAGATTGCCGTTGCTGCGCTGGTTTACCATCCAACCGCTTTCAGCCATCATATTGATGATTTCGGCATCCAGAGGATCAATGCCTTCATCATTGTAATCCAAACTATATGGATCGATGTTGTAAGAAGCCGAATGTCCATACGAGCTGCCGTCGTTGGTAGAGTACGACAATGTAGGACGAAACATGATGTTGGTCATCGTGTCGGGCTGCCACTCCAAGCGTCCCTGCAAATTCCAACTGTCGCTGCGAGTGTAGTTTTGATTGATGGAATTGGAAAATGCGCCCGATTTGCTTACGAAATTTTCTACCGACTGACGGCTGAAAATATCGCCATCAGCATGATTCCAACGCACGCTACCATCAATTTTCAACTTGTTTTTTTCCTCAAAATTGTAGTTCAAGCCCACCATCTTGGAGGAATTGAGACCATTGTTGCCGCCACGGAAACGACCGCCGCCACCACCAAATCCACGGTCGCCCACATTGTTGGCGTTGGTGAACAGCATTATGCGGCTCTTGTCGGCAAAATAGCTGCCCATTCCACGCCAAGTATAGCGATGTTCAGTGCCGATGCCGAGATCCGCATTTGCAAACAAGCCCTTGTTCATGCCGGGCTTGATGCTGAAATCGAGCACGGTCTCCTCGTTGCCGTCTTCGATGCCGGTGATGCGGGCGAGGTCACTCTTTTGGTCGTATGCTTTCACACGGTTTACAATGGATGTGGGAAGGTTTTTCATGGCGGTCTTGGTGTCGCCGGTCATAAACTCCTTGCCGTCCACGAGAATCTTTTTCACTTCCTTGCCATTGATGGTAATCTTGCCCTCGTCGTCCACTTCCGCGCCGGGAAGTTTTTTCACAAGTTCCTCTATTACAGAACCCTCCGAAGTACGATAGGCGTCCACATTATAGATGAAGGTATCTTTTTTTACGGCCATCTTGTTGGCGTATGCCGTTACAGTAGCAGTCTCAATCTGGACGTCGCTGGGGGCAATCTTGATTTTGCCCATGTTGATGTTGTTGCCGAGCTGCACCTTGATAGGCTTGGTCCAAGCTTCGTAACCAATACTTGTGATTTTCACAATGTAATCGCCGTCAGCCGGGGCATTCAGCTGGAATGAACCTCTCTCGTCGCTAATGGCTCCCGTCACAAGCGAGCTATCGGTCTTGAGCAAGCGCACTGTTGCCTGATACGCCGGCTCCTTGCTATCGCCGTCGATTACTACACCAGAAATCAAGCGTTCCTGTGCGAGCGCGGAGACAGCTGTCGCAATTACCGCAATAATCAATAAAACTATTCTTCTCATCTTTTGTTGTAGTGTTTTTAATTATGAAAGTCGGTTGTTTGACGGTTGGAGGGTAAAAAAGTTTAACAGAATATTGACAAAAAAGGCGTTATAGTTTGTAGCTACAACGCCTGAAAGTTTTTTTGCAAGATATTTATTTATGGGAGCTCCCCCTCCCCTACTCTATCTCCACGAGGTCGAACGGCACGGTAACGAGCTTCTTGTAGCGCGCACCGAGGGCGCGCATATCTTCGTCAATGGATTCGTAGTACCAATTGACTTTTACATCGCCCTTCTCGCTTACCTTTTGCAAGAGGAGGATTATTTGTATAATCTGCTTGCTCGACGCGGTGTTCACATACTCGAGGTCGAAGTCAAACACGGTCTGGATGTTTGGCTCTTCGGCATACTGCTTGATCCAATCGAGGACGGGACGGTAAAAGTCGAGCGCGTTTTCGGGCACAGAAATCTTTGAAATCTTAAATTTGCCCTCTTCGGGGTCGAGTACGATTTCCGGTGTATCTTCGGTTTCTTCCAATATTAACTTTTCCATTTCTCTCTATTCTTATTTGTTAGTTTTGATGGCGGTCTGCAACAGGTAGAATGTGCTGCCGCCGTCCAACCGCTGGAATTCATATTTGAGCGGGCGGTCGCTCTTGATGCGCAAGTCGGCGAATCCGAGGCCTGTCTTCTTGGCGTCCATGCTGTCAAAATCGAGCAGTATGTTGTCATAATAATCAGACAAAGCGTCTTTCGCCATTCCGTTCACAAACTTCAGACGGTCTTCTATCGTGGCTACCGAATTGTCGTCGATGATGTTGCCGGCGGTGAGTATGGTCTCGTTGCCAGTCTGTCCGAGGAAGAAAACTCCACGCGCCCCTACATTGTTGCCCTCTGCCTTCACACCGTGCTTTATGATATTTTGCAACATCTCCACCATTACGTTGGATATTTTGATGGTGGTGAGCGGCATATTAGAACGGCTCTTGATGATTGCAAGAAGGCTCAGGAGGTTTTCCTGATTGAAGAATCCATTGAACAACAACTGCAGATTTTCGTCCTTCATCTTGTGGTGAAGGCTCATCAAGCCGTCCATGGAGCAATGGCTGTGTATTACGTCATCATCGGTGCTGCCATTGTCGTCGGAAGGCAATTGAGTCTGCAAGTAAAAATAAGTGTACTCGTCGTCGAGCCACTCAAATTTGTAATGCAACTTGCTGCCCGACTTTCTCGACATTTCAATAAGACCAAGCCCCGCGCCGCCCTTGTCAGAGATAGTGCCGCCGGTGAGGATTTCGCGGTGATACTTTTTGAGCTCCTCCTTGCCGAGGGAGTTGATGGTATCGAGGCGCGTGCGGAGATCGTCCACCTTGTCGTTGGCTATGATATTGCCGGTGGTAATAAAGTATTTATCGCCGCTCTTTTGGATGGCGAATATGCCGGGATACTTCTCGAAATTGCGGTCGTTGGCTATCTCGTCCTGATGGTGCGTGATGTTTTGCAGACCTTCCACCATTATATAATAGATACGCTTTTGCAAAGTGGCCTGCGTTTCACCGGTCACTTTGGCAATGCTCTTGTCGGCGAGGACAAGTATCTTCTTGGTGATATTATGATTGAAATATCCCCTGTAAACATATTCAAAGTCGCTCTCCCCGATTCTCTTGAAGAGGTCGTAGGCGGCTCTAAAAAGGTTGCTGGTGGATTCGTTTGCCATAATAGAACAGGTTAGTTTAAAGTATTGATTCACCTCTATTACTGCAATAAAAATGCCAACTCTCGCTTTTTAATCGTCTGTCAATGGTATTTTTTTGTATTTGCCGTCCTTGTAATTGCCGATATTGAGCTGGATGGACTTCCTGATGTATGCCGGTGTTTTTTCGTAATCGTCGATGTCAACATTGCTGTAATCTATCGGGCGGAACTCCTTGTTGATGATGCGCACTTCGTCTTCAGGCTCATCTTCCTCGGTATTAGCGTCGTCATCTTCTTCGTTGTCGTCGTCGTAAGTGATGTCGGACAATTCCACCTCGTCGCCAGCTTCGTGTTCATTAGCATTGGAGTCAGCGGTGTCTTTGGCTTCCTCGGCAGGTGTCTCCGGCTTAGGCTCCGGTGCAGGAGTTTCGGCGGGCTTTTGCTCGGCAGCTGTATTGGCCGATTCTACGCGGATGACATTGAGCGAGCCGCCGTTGTCAAATGGGTTGATGATTTCCGACGAATTGAATCCCGATGCGATGAGCGTTACGTTGAGGCTTCCGCCAAGGGTGTCGTCTGTTGACTGACCCCAGATGAGGTCCGCCTTGCAGCCAGCAGCCTCTTGTATGTAATTGTTGATTTCGGCGAGTTCGCCAAGTTTGAAGGCGGAATCCTCGCTGGAGAATACGTTGATGAGAATATTTTTTGCACCGATGATGCTGTTGTTGCTGAGCAAAGGTGAACTGAGGGCTTTTTTCACTGCCTTAATTGCCCTGTCTTCGCCGTCTGCCATACCTGTGCCCATGAGAGCGATGCCCGAATCTTTGAGTACGGTTTTCACGTCGGCAAAATCGACATTGACATGTCCCGGCACGGTGATGATTTCGGCGATACCCTTTGCAGCCTGCGTAAGCACGTCGTCGGCAAATCCGAAAGCGTTGGTTACGGACTCGTCGGCGTATTGTTCGAGTATCTTGTCATTGTCGATTACAAGGAGCGAATCCACATTTTGCCTGAGTTCTTCGAGACCCTTGATAGCCTGGTTGACACGCTTCGGACCTTCAAACCTGAATGGCACGGTAACAATAGCAACCGTAAGGATGCCTTGCTCCTTGGCATGTTTGGCAATTACGGGAGCTGCGCCAGTGCCTGTACCGCCACCCATACCAGCGGTTACAAAAAGCATCTTGGTATTGTCCACACCGTCAAGCACGCGGTCTATCTCCTCAATGCTCTCCACTGCCGCCGATGCGCCGTGCTCAGGATTGTTGCCTGCGCCAAGTCCATCGGTAAGCGAGGGTCCGAGCTGGATTTTAACTGGCACTTCGCTGCGTTCGAGAGCCTGATTGTCGGTATTAGCAACAATGAAGTCAACGTCCTTGATACCCTTCTCAAACATGTGGTTGACAGCGTTGCCGCCACCGCCGCCAACGCCTATTACCTTAATGATATTCTGCTTCTTGGGGATGTCCCAATCAATGATTTCGTCGTTATCGTCAAACAGGTTCTTAGCCATATTGTGCTCAAATTAAAATGGTTAGTGTATAGATTGTTGTTTTGTTAAAGTTTGGAAGTTTCTTCGTCCTCGGAAAAGAAATCCTTGAATTTTGTACTCAACCAGGACATTAATCCTGTTTTTTTATCGGATTTTTTCTTTTTCTTGTCGTCGCCCTTGGTTTCCTTGCCGTCTTGGCTGGGTTTTGGATTGTCTTCCTTGTTGTCTTCGGGCTTGTTTTCGATGTTTTTGAGCCTCTCGTTGTAATTCTCCATGTACTCGATGCCCTTTACGAGCAGACCCACAGCCGTGGAGTATTCCACGTTGAAGAGCTTGGGATACGAATCGGCTGAGATATTGCGCGGCTTTGCCTGCTGCACATCCCTGCCAAGCCTGTATTTGACAAGCGTAAAGAGATTTTTGAGCCTCGACCCGCCACCGGTGATTGCTATCTGCGAAATCTTGTCGCCGTACTTAGATTCGTTGAGTACGTTGGCAATGCCCGCCACGATTTCGTCCATTCTTGCATTGGTAATGGCGGCTATGTCGGCAAGCGACACTTCCTTGTCGGAGCGTCCGGCAGCATTGTTGAGCACCACGAGGGTCTTGTCGAATTGCGCTTCAGGAATTGCCGAGGCATGCTGTATTTTCAAAGTTTCCGCCTTGCGACTCAATATCTGACACGCCGACTTAATATCGTCGGTGATTGAATTGCCACCAAAAGGTATTACCGATATGTCCCTCAGCAACATGTCCTGATATATGGCAACGTCGGTAGTGCCAGCACCAATGTCGGCTACTAATGTGCCTACTTCCTTGTCGTCGTCGGTAAGCACGGCATCTCCCGAGGCTATAGATTGCAGCACAATCTTCAAAACCTTCACCCCCGCCATTTCGATTGCCTGGCGGATTTTTTGGACAGCGTTGGCACGACCAATCACTACATAGAAAGTGCCTCCCAGGCTTTTGCCCGGGCATCCTACGACATTGAGCCCTACATCGCTGCCATCCACAGTATATGATTGTGGTATGACGTGTATGACCTCCTCGCCAGTCTCAGTATTGAGGTTATAGACTTCCTGCGTGAGGTGGTCTATATCAACCTGAGAAATGAAAGATTTGTCTATAAATTTTGTGTGCGACGTTACAATTGTCCTGATATTCTGCCCTGCTATGCCTACAAAAACGTTCTTCAACACGACACCTGAAACATTTTGACAATTACGGACAGCCTGTGAGATGGCTGCGGACACATCGCCCACATTCTGCACAGACCCCCGGATGACGCCGCGCGAAGGAGCCTCACCATATCCGAGCACACTTACGTTGCCTTTTTCATCTCTCGTGCCTACGATTGCCACTATCTTCGCTGTGCCGATATCAATCGCCGCAATTATTTGATTTTTTGACATATCGAATAACCCTATATTATATTGTTCTTTATTTCTTTCTACGTTTGCAGACTATCTGGTTGTTGTACTTGACAGAAATCTGCTGGTATGTGTCCCACCCTAATTTTGGCAGTGCCTTGAAGAAAAACTGCTTGAGTTCGTACATCTTCTTGTCGTAATCAACAATAGACCCGAGGCTCAGCACAAAATTTCCCACCATCGGCACCATTTCGTATTCGCCCGCCTGGTTGATGAAAATCTGCTCCACCTGGTCGGACCAATAGTCGTCGCTTTGTATCAGCTGCGCAAGTTTAAACAATTCGCCCGACTGACTGCCCTCAGCGTAGGGGTCCGCCTTGTAAATCTTGTTGCCGGTAAAATCGTACTTGTCCCTGACATGACCATTCACCACGATGCACTGACAGGCATCCTTGTCGCTTGCTGCAAATATCATCCCATCGCTGTCGATGTAATAATCTTGCTTGTCATTTAGCACCAATAATATCGGCTTGCGCTGCTGTATGTCGATATTGAGTATGCCCGTTATCGACTTGTATATCGACACGTTGCGTATGTAAGGGCATTTTCTCAACTGTTCGTCGAATAAGAAGGTATTGATGCTGTCCATCGTATGACCTTCTATCTCGCCCATCACGGAGTTCAATATGGTGCGTACATCGTTGACATCCACAAACTTGACATCCGCCGAATCTTTTATCGTGATGGATACCACATTGCAACGTGTATCGTGAAACTTGCTTAGCGACAGAAACACTGTTACCAACAACACTACCACGGCGACCGCCTTGAAAATTTTGCTCTTTGAGTATTTCATTTCCCGTTCCTCCTTTTTTTAAGTGTTTGTTGGCGATATGTTTTTGCTCAATGCCTCTGTTATCGGAGCCACAAGCTGGTCAACGCTTCCTGCTCCCAATGTAAGCACCACTTCCACATTGTCGGACAATAGTTTGGCAATGATATTGTCCTTGCCGTTTACCAAGTGAACCTTGCAACGGTGCATCTGTTTGGCTATCAACTGCGAATCCACGCCAGGAATCGGCTGTTCGCGAGCCGGGTAGATGTCCATAAGCAACAATTCGTCGAGAGCGTCGAGGCTTTCTGCAAATCCTTCTGCCAAATCCCGCGTCCTCGTGTAGAGGTGCGGTTGGAATATGCCAGTGAGTTTCTTGCCGGGAAACAACTCCTTCACCGAATTGATGGTGGCGGAAAGCTCCCTCGGATGATGCGCGTAATCGTCGATGTACACCACGTCGGGCGTATTCACATGAAATTCCATACGACGTTTTACACCCTTGAATGTGGCGATGCCCTCCTTTATATAAGCCTCATCTATGCCCACTGCTTGTGCCGCAGCCACACACGCCATTGTGTTTTCCACGTTGACGCGGCCTTTGGCTCCTATCATTATATCGCGAATGATGCCAGATGGCGTCACAGCGTCTATCGTATATACTCCGTTGGCAAGCCTGATATTGGTAGCGTAATAGTCGCAAGTGCTGTCTGACTCGGAATACGTTACCTTGCGCAAAGCCTTGCAGTCGATGAGCGTATCTATTTTTTTATTGACAATAACAATGCCGCCCGGCCTGCATTTTTGCACAAACTGATTGAAAGTGTCAATAATATCGTTTCTATCCTTGTAAATGTCGAGGTGGTCGGCATCCACGTATGTAACAATCGTTACAGTCGGGTTGAGCCAGAGGAACGACCTATCAAACTCGTCAGCCTCCGCCACAAGCAGCGTGTCGGGATTGTTGTATTGCGCCTTGCCCGACGGCAATACGAGGTTGCTGTCGATATTGCGCGAGATACCCCCAAGGAAGGCAAAACCATCCTTGCCGGCGCATTGAATGATATTGGATATTACACAAGAATTGGTGGTCTTGCCATGTGTGCCAGACACTGCTATCGTAGTATAATTGTTGGCAATCATACCGAGTACCTCGGCGCGCTTGTGCATATCGTAGCCGTTGTCTTTGAAAAAAGTAAATATTTGGTTGGTAACAGGTACGGCAGGGGTATATATCACCAATGTGCGCTCCCGATTGCTGACAAACGGCGACGGCACGGTGGCTACATCGTCGGTATAAGTGATTGACATGCCTTCGCCTTCGAGACGCGCGGTAAGCTCCGACTTGTGAAGGTCGTAGCCAGCCACAGTCTTACCAAGGCCATTGAAGTAACGTGCAAGCGCACTGATGCCTATACCGCCGATGCCAATGATATATACATTGTCTATCTGCTCAAACTTGTTCATTTTATCTTTTGAATTTTCTAACGGCTTGTTCTACATTAAAATACTACTCCCGGTCTGTATTGATATTCTCGCCTGCACCAAACAGGAGGTCGATGCGTTTGAGGTAATTGAGCACGACATCATTGTCGCCACTCTTCTTCACAAACTCCGCGAGGGCGTGTTGAAGGTATTGAAGAGCTGACGTAATGTTGATCTGCTGTTGGACGAGGGAGTGGAGCATATTGCGCCTTTGTTTAATGAGTTCAATCTTGTAAATTTCGGCGAGGTTGTGTTTGCCGTTGTAAGGAGCGGAGACGTGTTTGGCGAGTTTTTCCTCGTCGAAGGCGTCGTCGGGTATAGAGGAAAGCGCAGCCTGATAATCTTGGAACGAGGTGCCGAGCTGATTGCTCAATGCGTCCACGTCCTTTGCCCATACAGTTGCGAGGGCTTTTATCAGCTGTTCCGAAACAGAATTTTTGTCATAACGTGAAGCCCTTACGAGCGGCATCACTTGCGAATTGAACGACTTGGCGATGGCGGTATCGAGCTGATTGTAAGTTTCGAGGATAGAATTGCAGCAATTGCCAAACAATCCCACCTTGCCCTTGTAGCCGTCGTCCACGAGCAACGCATACTCATGTACAGCCTGCTTATAGAGATGGATGAGCTGCATCCTGAGCTTCAACGAATCGCTGATGAGCGGCGAAGGCTCGTACTCGACGCCATTGGACGACAAGATGCCAGCCACGACGCCATCATACTCGGACTCAAAGGAGAGATCCTGCACCTTGGTGTAAGTATCCGCCATATTGTCCAACAGCAACTCCGTAGTAGTGGCAATACGAGTCTCAAGATTGCTCTTGGAAAGCGACAGAGTATCGCTAATCCTGCCGTTACAGCCCTGCATCACAACAAGCAGCAACGCCGCAGACGCTATTTTGATATATACAAAAACTCTTTTCATAGTAACAAAATTTTTAACCGCGTAAAATTACTAAAAAATTTCTTATCTCGGACAATTTTTGTAAAAAAAATGTTTATTTTTTTTTACTCAAACTTTACTTGACCATTTGCACAATCTCCTTTGCAATCAGATCGGCTGAATTTTTCACAGCGAGCTGAGAAATATTGACGGCGAAAGCCTTTTTTTTGTCTTCGTCTGCCACGAGAGCCGACACTTCGTCAAAAAATTTTGCCTCAGCCTCAGCGTCCGGAAGCAAAGCCGCCGCATCCTTGTTGACAAGTGCCATGGCATTTTTGGTCTGATGGTCTTCCGCTACATTGGGCGACGGGATAAAAATCACCGGCTTTGCCGCCAGACACAATTCAGACACCGACAACGCTCCAGACCGCGAAACCACAACGTCCGCTGCCTTGTAAGCCAAGTCCATCCGTTTGACAAACGCCATAGGATGTATGCAGGTATATTTTTTGCCAGCAAGCCACGCCATGATGTTGTCATAATAATACTTGCCAGTCTGCCATATCAACTGGATTCCAGCCTTTTCAAATTCGTCGATGTGAGCCATGATGCTCTTGTTGATAGTGCCAGCTCCAAGGCTGCCACCCACCGAAAGCACCACGGGCTTATCGGGGCTTAGCTCAAAATGCGCCAACGCCTCATCGCGTGTTGCACTGATTTCGGCAATGTCGGCACGCACAGGATTGCCCGCAAAGAAGATTTTGCTCTTGTCAAAATACTTCTCCATGCCGTCGTATGCCGTAAAAATCTTCGACGCCTTCTTCGCCAAAATCTGATTGGTAACACCGGCATGAGAATTTTGCTCCTGCAACACAATCGGCACACCCTGTTTGGCAGCGGCACGGAGTATAGGTCCGCTCGCATATCCGCCCACGCCAACGGCAATGTCGGGCTTGAAGTCCTTGATTATCTTACGCGACTTAATCATGCACGTAAGCAACTTAAAAGGCAGCGAGAGATTCTTGAAAAACTTTTTTCTCTGCAATCCAGCCGCCGGGAGCCCAATGATATTGAACCCCGCCGCCGGCACCTTCTCCATCTCTATCTTGTCCTTGGCGCCCACAAACAATATATCTATCTGCGGATCGATACGGCGCAACGCCTGCGCTATCGCAATAGCGGGGAATACGTGTCCGCCTGTGCCGCCGCCTCCTATCAACACTTTCATATTATAGTATTTTGCTTTTTTTTACATCAACTATGTCCTATGCTACATCACGTTGCATACCATCAACCAGCCATAAACGGGTAATCGACAATCTCTTCCATCTCATTGTCGTCCTGTTCTATCTCAGAGACAGTCTCTTGCTGATCGGCATACCGAGATATATTGAGTATGATACCGAGGGCAATGCCCGTGCTCACTATCGACGAGCCGCCCATACTCACGAATGGCAACGGCTGCCCCGTTACAGGCATAAGTCCAGTGGCAACAAGCATATTAACCAAGGTCTGCAACATTATGTTCATCAGGAAGCCCATCACCAGCAACGCCGGGAAGAGCGTGGGCACATTCTTGACTATCTGCACGCACTTGTAAAAAATCACCATGTAACAAATAATCACGCCCAACACGCCCCACACACCTATCTCGTGCGCTATGGTAGCGAATATAAAATCAGAATACGGATGCGGCAACGAGTTGTTTTGAATACCAGAGCCAATGCCCGCGCCATTGATGCCGCCAAGACCTATCGCCACAAGCGACTGCTCCGACTGGAAATCCCTATTGAAGCCGCCACCAGAGAAGAATGTCTCTATACGGGAAATCCAAGTGTCGAACCTCGAACTCAAGCCGAAGCCCTTCACCACAAGCACAAACATGATGACCAACAGAATCGACAAGCCTACCAACGCCCATATCCACTTGCGCGGAAAATTGCCAAGTACAAGCATACCGAGACTCGAAACGCCTATGAGCAAGGCTGTGGAAAAATTGGCTGGAAACACAAATCCACACACCAATATTATCGCCACCAAACTCTTTCCAAAACATATCTTTCGGTTTTCGGGCTCCACCTGAGCGAGGGCAAGCATTTTGGAAAGATATATCACAAGAGCGAGCTTGGCAAAATCACTCGTCTGAAACGACAATCCAATAAGCGGTATTGTAAACCAACGTTTGGCGTCGTTGGTGGCAGTACCAGTGATAAGCGTGAGCACAAGCAGACCTACACATAGCCACAAAAAGCCGTCGGCTATCTTGGCATACCGCTTATATGGTATCCAGCTAAAAAGGCACATCATTATGAATCCCATAATAATGTAGGCAATGTGCCTCAGCGGATAATGGAAAGTGTCGCCGTCTTGAAACTTATACGCAATCATAGACGTACAACTATATACTTCCACGATACCCACGCCCGCCAACAGGATCACAAAAAACCAAATGGTCTTGTCGCCCCTAATCATACTCTTGAAACGTTCCATCTTCAATCCTCCATCTTTTTGTTTTTTTACAACTACTTAGCCATCAACTTCTTGACAGCTTCCTTGAATTGTTCGCCTCTGTCCTCGTAACACGTGAACAAATCGAAACTTGCACACGCGGGGGAGAGCAATACAGTGTCGCCAGCCGTGGCAAGTGAGCGACAAGCCTCGATGCACTCAGCCATGCTGTGTACATCTACAATCTTCTTGCGCCAGTCAAATGCCTTGTGTATAGGCGTATTGTCAACGCCCATGGCAACTATCGCCTTCACCTTCTTGTCCACGAGGTCGTAGAGCTGTGAATAGTCGTTGCCCTTGTCAACGCCGCCGAGGATTAGCACCACGCCATCGCCAACGGTGTCGAGGGCGTACCACACGGCATCCACATTAGTGCCTTTGGAATCGTTGACGTACTTAACTCCATCGACTTCGCCACACGGCTCCACGCGGTGTTCGAGCGGTTGAAAATCCCTTACGGCATCTCCAATCCGAGTAAAATGCACGCCGACAGCCCTTGCTGCAAGCACTGCCGCCATTATGTTGCAACGGTTGTGCCTGCCGCGCAGAGGAATCCCGATGAAGGGCAACGCGCTGCACAGATAGCCGTCCAAAATCTCGATATAACCATCGTCCTCCGGGAAAAACGCGCCCGGATCTTGTCTCTTAACGAGCGAAAATGTCTTCACTTGCTGTTCAAAACTCCTCTTCTTAGCCTCGGCGGCAAGTATCGGGTCGTCAGCAAAATAGATGTAAACATCGTCCTTGCCCTGATTGCGCGTGATGCGCATCTTGGAATCTGTGTAATTTTGCATCTTGAAGTCATAACGGTCGAGATGGTCGGGCGTTATGTTGGTGATGACAGCCACATGAGCGCGGAAGTCGTACATATTGTCGAGCTGGAAACTTGAAAGTTCCAACACATAATATTTGTAGTCGTGGTCGCCAGCCACAAGCATTGCAAGACTGTTGCCGACGTTGCCTGCCATAGCCACGTCGAGACCTGCCTTCTTCAAAATGCTGTAAGTAAGTTCGGTAGTGGTGGTCTTGCCGTTGCTGCCGGTGATGCAGACAAACTGCGCATCCGTGTAACGGGCGGCAAATTCTATCTCCGAGATGACGGGGATATTGGCGGCAACGAGTTTCAATACAATCGGCGCGTCGTTTTTGATGCCGGGCGACTTTACGACCTCCTTGGCATCAAGGATTTTTGACTCCGTGTGTCCACCTTGCTCATACTGGATGCCATTGTCGTCCAACATCTTGACATACTGCGGCTTAATCGTGCCAAAATCCGACACGAAAACCTCAAAGCCTTTTTTCTTTGCCAAAATTGCAGCACCTACGCCGCTCTCTCCTGCTCCCAAAACTACTATCTTGCTCATGACCTTTATGCTGTTTTATTCGTTTATAACTACCTGATTTTCAATGTTAATACCGACACTACGGCAAGTATCAACGCTATAATCAAAAACCTTGTAACAATCTTCGCCTCTGGAAGACCTTTTTTCTGATAATGATGATGCAACGGCGCCATATAAAACAAGTGCCGTCCCTCGCCGTATTTGCGCAACGTGTGTTTGAAATACCATACCTGCAATATCACGCTGAGGTTTTCCATCAAGAAGATTCCACAGAAAATCGGAATCAACAATTCTTTCCTCACCAATATCGCCAGCACAGCGATAATACCGCCGATGGTAAGGCTGCCGGTGTCGCCCATGAAAATCTGAGCGGGATATGAATTGTACCACAGGAAACCAAGAGTTGCACCGATGAAGGCGGACGTGAAAATCACAAGTTCTCCAATACCAGGAATATACATTATATTAAGGTATTGCGAAAACACCACATTGCCCGATACGTATGCAAAAACCAACAGCGTAGTAGCCGACACCGCCGATGTACCCGCCGCAAGTCCGTCGAGACCGTCGGTGATGTTTGCACCATTGGAAACCGCTGTTATAATGAACGTTACAACAATTATAAAAATGATGCCAGCCACCCAGCCGTACTTGTCCATATCGAGAAACCACACAATCTTAGAGTAGTCAAACTCGTTGTGCTTCAAGAATGGCACTGTGGTTTTCAGCGACTTGACATCCGGCGACTTGGAAGCCGGTAGCGTGTAAGTATCTGACTGTGCTATCTGCTCCACAGCACCGTCGTCAACCAGAAACTTCTCGCGAACTACAATGTCGTCGCTCGTATATACTGCAATGCCGATAACAACGCCGAGTGTTATCTGTCCCAAAAGTTTGGCACGGCTGCTGAGTCCGTCCTTGTTTTTCTTGAACACCTTTATATAATCGTCGGCAAAACCTATCGCGCCCAGCCATACCGTGGTGAATATCAACAACATCACGTAGATATTGAAAATATCGCACAGCAACAGCACCGGCACCAATATCGAAGCGATAATGATGATGCCGCCCATTGTAGGCGTACCGGCTTTTTGGTTTTGACCCTCCAAATACAACGACCTCACGCTCTCACCTATCTGACGGCGGCGCAAAACTTCAATGAGTTTTTTGCCGAAAACCATCGTGATGAGCAGCGACAATATTACTGCCGCTGCGGAGCGAAACGAGATGTAGCCAAACAACCTCGCGCCGGGGAAATTGAAATCCTCCAAATAATGGAACAAATAATAAAGCATCTTCTATTTTCCTAAGTCTTAAAAGTTTAGTTATTAACCTGTTGCGCCGCCTGCATCTTCAAGATTTCGGTGGCAATCTCCTTGTCGTCAAAGTGGTGCTTGACACCCATCACGTCCTGATAATTTTCGTGTCCCTTGCCAGCGATGAGTATGATGTCGCCCTTCTGAGCAATCATACAGGCTGTCTGTATCGCTGTGCGTCGGTCGCTGATACGCAGAACATTAGACATATTCTCCGGCTTCAATCCCGCCATCATCTCGTCGAGGATGGCTTCGGGATTTTCGGTGCGGGGATTGTCGGACGTGAGTATCACCTTGTCGGAATTTTTGGCGGCTATCTGCGCCATCAATGGACGCTTGCTCCTGTCGCGGTCGCCGCCACAGCCACAGACAGTAATGAGTGTCGTGGGCTGCATATCGCAACGGATTTTGTTGATTGCGGAAATTACGTTTTCCAATGCATCGGGCGTGTGAGCATAATCGACAATGGCTGTCTTGCCAGCGAGATTCACAATGTCAAACCGCCCTGCCACAGGATGCAGCCCGCTCAACACCTGCAAAATCTCTTCGGGCTTCTGACCAAGCAACACCGCCGAACTATACACCGCCAATACATTGTAAGCGTTGAACCTGCCCGGCAACAATGTCCACATCTCCTTGCCGCAGATATTGAGCGACATACCCTCAAATCCACATTCCAAAATATTGGCGTTGAAATCGTTGAAACCTGTCAAGCCATACGTCTTGACGGTGGATTTGGTGTTTTGCACCATCACCTTGCCGTTTTTATCATCGGTGTTGATGAGCGAAAATGCGTCCTGCGGCAGATTGTCAAAAAACAACTTCTTAGCCTTGATGTATTCCTGGAAGGTCTTGTGATAATCCAAATGGTCGAGGGTGATGTTGGAAAAAATGCCCAACTTAAACTTCAAGCCCGCAATACGTTTTTGCACTATCGAGTGCGACGAAACTTCCATAAAACAATACTCGCAGCCCTTCTCTACCATCCTTGCCATCAGGCGGTTGATGGTGATTGGGTCGGGCGTGGTCTGCTGCGCCGGCTCTTGCTCGTCGTCAACGCAATTGACTACCGTGGAGAGCAATCCCGCCTTGTAGCCAAGTCCACGGAATAGTTTGTACAGCAATGTAGCCGTCGTTGTCTTGCCATTGGTGCCTGTAACGCCCGACAATGTGAGTTGCTCGGACGGATAACCATAAAATGCCGATGCAATCTTGCCGAGTGCGTCGGCGGTGTCATCTACCTTGACGAAAACCACGCCTTCGGGCAACTGCGACGGCAACTGCTCGCACACCACAGCCGTCGCACCGGACGCCACAACAGACGGGATGTAGGTATGTCCGTCCAACTTTGTACCCTTAACAGCCACAAAGAGAGTACCTTGCGACACTTTGCGCGAATCGGATGCGATGTCGGCAATATCTACATCAAGATTGCCATGACTCTCCTTTACGGTGATTCTATTGAGTATTTCTGAAAGTTTCATTGCCGTAATGTTTTTAATATTAATTAATTGCGAGTTCTATGGTGATTTTGTCGCCGCTTTTTATATTGGTATATGGTGCCAACGACTGTTTTTTAACAGTGCCGCGCCCTACGACCGTAACCTTGAGGTTTTGCTTTCGCAGCAAGAACATCGCGTCTCTCAATCCCATGCCCACCACATTGGGCACAGTGGATTTTTTTATGGGCACAGGTTCCAAATTCACAACACCATCTTTGTTTTCTGGATCTACAAAATGGTATTGCTGCGACTGCTCCACATTGACGACCGGGACATTAAAGTTGGAAAACAACCTGTCTAAAACCATCTTGTCGCCGCATTTGGATACGGGAAGTTGCTTCCTATCGGCGTATGAAGCAAGGTCAAAATTCTTCTGGGTATGGAGTTCCCTGTCCTGTGCGCACAGAGCATCCACAATTTCTTCAAATACCGGCACAGCCGCCGCACTACCATAGATATAGCGTTTTACCTTGGGCTTATAGATGACTACGATGCACGAATATTTTGGATGGTCGGCAGGGAAGAAACCCGCGAACGACGCACTATGTCCAACACACTTGTCGCCTTCAAATATCTGCGCCGTACCAGTTTTGCCGGCTATCTGGAAAAACTTGTTTTTCATTCCACTGGCAGTGCCACGTTCCACAACGCCAACCAACAACTCGGTTACTTTTTTCAATGTTGCCTCGTCGCATATCGACCAATTGATTGCAACTGGCTCTACGACCTCGGTGGTAACTCCATGCTTTCGCACCGACTCTTTGAGATACGGCCTCATCATCTTGCCGCCATTGGCGACAGCATTGTACAATGTAAGTATCTGCAACGGAGAATACTCGGTCTCGTAGCCTATCGCCATCTTCTCCAAAGAGCCTGCCCACCACAAATTGGACCCGGCTTCACGCATAATGGGTGCGATTTCGCCGTCGATGTCGATGCCCGTAGTGCTGCAAAGGTTCATCTTGCCAAGTCTCGTGGTAAATTCCTTCTCGTCCTCGGCGGTAGGATATGCCATCCTCGCAAGCGTAGCCACACCCACATTAGACGACAATTCAAAAATCTTCCTTATGGGTGTAGGACCGACCATGATATGCGGTTTTTCGTCCTCAATAGGCTTGGTGCCACTGCCCGGCAATTTATAAAATTGCCCCGGCATATCAATTACATCGTCGATATCCATGCCGGTCTTCTCCAATACTGCAATCATAGTTGGCAACTTGAATGTAGAACCCGGCGGCACCTTGGAACCAATGGCGTGATTGAACAGCTCCAAGTATCTGCCACTTTTTTCGTCGTACTGGAGATTTGCCATTGCACGTATCTTGCCTGTAGCCACTTCCATCACTATCGCCGTACCCCACTGAGCCTTGCTGGTGTCCAAATATTTCATCAGACTTCTTTCGGCAACATCTTGTATGCTTACATCGAGAGTTACAATGACATCGCTTCCGTCCTGCGGAGCCTTGTCGTTGTCCACTGTGCCAAGCGGGTACAATTCGCCACCAGCCACCTTATATTTGCGAATCTTTCCGCTTGTGCCGGCGAGATTGGAATTGAAAGCCAATTCCATTCCCACACGTGTACTTCCGTTGATATAGCCGATGCACCTTTTGGCAAGTTCGTTGTGAGGATATTTTCGATTGCGTATTTCGTTGATAATGAGACCACTCTTATTGCGTCCAAGTTTAAATATCGGGAATTTGCGTACTTCCTCCTTTTGACTATAAGTAAGCTTGGTCTTTACAACGAAATGCGACTTTTCTTCCTTGAATGCCTTTCTAAACATCGCGGCATAAGACTGAGCGGAGCTGTCGCCAAACAACTGACTCATACACGCCGCAAGCGAATCAACATTGTTTTCAAACAAATTTTTTCTCTTGAGATTACTTACCCTGAAATCCCATATCAAATCGTATGAAGGCACCGACGTCGCAAGCAGACGGCCATCGGAAGATATGATGTCGCCCCTTACGCCCTCTTCTACCTCTGTTTTCATAGACGCTGACTTGTCTTCCCATTCCTTCTCATCTACCATTTTGAGCTGAAAAACGCGTATCACCACAACAGCCATCGCCAGCAGGACAAAGCCATACATAAAGTGGGCTTTCCTTACGATTCCGTTTTTTACCTTGTCAACCATAGTCCCTCGCAGATTTAATTACCTTGAATATAAAACATAATCATCGTCGTACAACTCGCCCTTACTGTAAGAGGGCTCGTCTTTAATGAGAGAATCGGCGCGTTCAAACTTGTCGATGAAAAACTGCATCGGCGGCACCTGGGTCTTTCGGATTTTGAGCTTGCGTTTTTCCACAAGATTGGACACCGACGACACTTTGCTGATGGACATAAGTTTTGCTGCAATATCAATAGACGATGCCCTGAGATTATGGACTTCTTTTTGGAGATTCACTTCTTCACGAATGAGAGACTCTGCGCAATTCCTATTGGCAATGTGCAGAATCGCCAAGACAAACAGCACCGCCACAAAACGGCGATTGACGGAAAGCCAATTACGAATGAAGCTGCCATTCATCAACTTCTTGAAGCTGAAGGAGCTTGATTCGGCATTTCCCTCTTCAGTGTCGGCATTGGCATTGCTCTCGGCGGCAGTCTCAGTACCGTAACCGGCAAAGCCATCATCATCAGACGACGAGAATCCACCCATAGAATCGTCTGAATATATTGGATCGCCTATCACATTTCCAAACGGATCCGACGACGCCCCCAGACCGTCGGACGCATGGTTGACACCCAGAAAATCCTCCAATGAAGGCATCTCCCCGCTGCCCGACACACGGTCGTAGTCAGGGTTGAGAGCCTCGTCGGTCTCCTCCGTCATAGTGTCAACGTCTTCTGTATATTCCCTGTCCATCATCTTTTTGAGTATTTAAGTGTAATCAAAAACCAAATTCAAATCTTTGTATCGTGTCTTTCCCCTAATCGTAATCAAAAATAGTGCGCTCCCCTACCCTAAGTTTTGCGCTGCGCGAGCGCGGGTTTGCTTCAAGCTCCTCGTCCGAGGGCGTTATCACCTTGCGGTTGACCGCCGTGAACGGTGCGATGACATTGCCGTAGGGGTCTTTGTGTTCGCGCCCCTCAAAGTTGCCAGCCTTCAAATAGTTTTTGGTGGGGCGATCTTCGAGCGAATGGTAGGTCATTATCACCAACCGCCCGCCCGCCTTCAACGCTCGCGGTGTGCTTGCCAGAAACTCTTGCAGGACGCTTATCTCGTCGTTGACCTCTATCCTAATCGCCTGAAACATCGTGGCGAGGTACTTATTGTCGTTGTACTTGGGGATGCACTTTGAGGCTGCCTCCATCAACTCGCCGACCGTAACGATAGGCTTGTTGGTACGGTAAGCCACAATGTCCTGCGCGAGCCGCCAGGCGTTTTTTATCTCACCGTAGTCGCGGAATATCCGGCTCAAATCCTCCGCGCTGTAAGTATTTACCAACTCCCGCGCCGAAAAGCCCGCCTGCTGGTTCATCCTCATATCGAGCGGCACATCAAACCTGAACGAAAACCCCCTCTGCGCATCGTCAAAATGATGGCTCGACACGCCGAGATCCGCCAACACGCCGTCCACCTTCGGGCAACCGGCAAGCCGCAGAAACTGCGCGAAGTACCTGAAATTGCTCCTGAAAAAATGGATTCTATCGTCGTCAGGCACATTGTCGATGGCATCGGCGTCCTGATCGAACACATACAACCGTCCGTCGCCATCCAAACGCTCCAAGATGGCACGCGAATGACCGCCGCCGCCAAAGGTAACGTCCACATAGACTCCCGACGGCTTTATATTCAATGCCTCGATACATTCGTCGAGCATCACCGGCTTATGGTAAAAAACGTCCATCTTGCTGACCTGATTTTTTAATTGTTAATAATAATGTCGCCCAAAAAATCCTGCGCCATCTGTGCGAAATCGTCCGCGCTCGGGCGTGAGGCGTTGTAAGTCTCGGCATCCCAGACCTCAATCTTGTCGTCGAGACCTATTATAAATATGTCGTCCTTCAATCCCGTGTCGGTGAGCAACCTCTTTGGGACGAGAAAACGGTTGGTGGCGTCGAGCGTTACTTCGGCGGTGTCCTTGTAAAACTCGCGGAGGAAAATGTTGTGCTGACGGTTGAAGGGATTCAACTTCCGCTTCACTACATCCACCCTCTCCTGCCAACTCTCCTTGGTGTATATTGTAAGGCATTTTTCAAAGATGTCCTTCTTGACAACAAAAGTGCGCAAAGCATCCTTGCCCATCTGCTCAACGAAGGCCGACGGGAAAAGGAAACGTCCTTTTGTGTCAAGTTTGATTTGAAAATCTCCAGTAAAAACGCACATATCCAATAATTTTAATTTGCTCCAAAATTACAAACAATTTTTGGAATACACTACCACTTTCTACCACTTTTTACCACTTTTTTTGAAAGTTTTTTTCTTTAGTTTGATTATCAATATTTTACAGACGGGCAAAAAAAATAAGGTCCGGGGCTCGGGCTTCCTGCCGGAGCCTCACCGGGACCTTGGAAAAGAAAGGATTAAAAAAGGATGTTCAGATTGTTGCATCTGCGGAGCCGAAGCGTAAGCAATTTCGACTTCGCAGATGGAAAATGCGGCGGGCCAATCTTCCGGCACTTGATGCCGCATTTCCAAGAACCTGTCCGACGACTTTGTCCGCCGGAGTCGCAACCGGCAGACTCCCCTGCCTTACGTTGCATCTATCACTTGTCTATCTAATCATTCAAAAAACCTGTCGTTAAAAGTTTCCTTGAAAACTTTTAACAATACAAAGATACAAACATTGTATGAATTTTGCAAATTATTCTGTAATATTTTTACAAAACAATATATTTTTAGCGAATTTTCGCGATAGATTATTATATTTTTATATAACAAAATCGGCAATACGTTATATTGAGACATAGATTTTGAGGCAGAAGTTAAATAATGTTAATTTTTAAGATGGATAAGTCCGAAAAAATGTAAGTTTTTGAAAAATTATGTCCGAAAAAGTAAGAATTTTGTGGATTTTGTATGCAAACAAATGTTAAAAAACACCGTCTATAACACCAATCTAACAAAGAATTTGTAAGTTCGCTGTCGATTTCTACAATATGGAACACACAACTGACATCGACGAACAAAGCCTCATCGACAGGATAACAGCATACATCCGCAGTGGCGACCGCAAGTCCGCCGCTGCGGCTTATGCTGTTTTGGTTAAGCGTTATTCTCCGCAGGTCTTCGGCTTCATTTCAAAGATGACAGACAACCAAGACGACATCAAAGATTTGGCGCAAAACACCTTTATAAAGGCGTTCAACAATCTGACGAAGTTTGAGGGGCGGGCGTCGTTTCATACGTGGGTGTGCCGCATCGCCTACAACGCCACCATCAACCACCTGAAAAGCCGCAAAAGTTTTTTCGTCAGCATCGACGACACCGACATCCCTGACGACGACCCAAACGACGACTACTTTTCCACAGGCAGCGAGGAGCGCATTGAACAATTGGAAGCTGCCATCGACCTCCTGCCGCCCGATGATCAGATGCTCCTACACTTATATTATTATGACGACAAGCCCTTCAAGGAAATCGCCTTCATTATGGACACCGACGAAAACACCCTTCGCGTAAGGCTTCACAGAATCAGACGGAAGTTGCAAGGGATGATAACGGCATAATGGAACGAAAAAAAGTCAGCCAAATTCGAGATTTTTCATCGAATTTGGCTGACTTTTTCGGGGGAACTACTTTTTCCCAACTTGCCTTGGTCCTGACAATACTTGAATTACCCCACGAGGCTCATTCACTCGGTCTAATATCTCTTTAAATTGCTGTCTTTTAAATGTTTCCATTCTCAAATCTTCGTTACAAAATTCTCAAATCTCCGTTACAAAATTCTCAAATCTCCGTTACAAAATTCTCAAATCTCCGTTACGAAATTCTCAAATCTTCGCTACGAAATTCTCAAATCTTCGTCACAAAATTCTCAAATCTTCGCTACGAAATTCTCAAATCTCCGTTGCAAAATTATCAAATTATCATTGTGAAACAAAAAAAAACAAAAATTTTTCCCAAAACCTGTAATATTTTTGAAACTCTGTTGTCTAATAGGCAAAGAAAAGAAATTAATATGGAAAAAGATTTCAACAACAACGACATCCGCGAGGCATTGCGCCGCAAGGAACAGAAAAGGCAACCGACCGAAGTCCCCGACGACTTTTTGGAAAATGTTTTGGGCAAAATCGAACAAGACGAAAAGCCCAAAAACATAAAACTATGGCGTTACGTGGCTGCGGCGGCAGGCATTGCGCTACTGATAGGCATCGGGGCATTGATAATAATGAACAACGAAAACGCCGCGCAGCCGATAGCATCAGTTGCCGAATCGGAAACGTATTTACCGAAACGCACTCCATACATCGCTGCCGAGGTGGAGCAACCGCAGCAAATAGTGGTTAACACCCCGAAAAAACGTGAACATACGCCCAAAACCGAACCCTCTGCGCCCAAAAATGCCGACCGCAAGCCCAGCGCGTCGCCCGCAAAGATGGACGAACTGATAGCAACGTTGGCGAAGATGCAAGGCGTGGAAAAGAAGGATTTTGACTGCGAAACCGACGAGTGGGTGTACATTTTTGAGGACAACGACGACCTCAATCTCTTTGGTCGCCTGATACTTGCCGCGAGCAACTACCCCGACGACACAGAGGGTTATTTCTTAAACTATTCGGCGGAGAAGTTTTTCTTCTGCATCGACGACGAGACAAGCGGCGACGGCTACCTATGGACGGCAGAAAAAGTAGGCGACAGCAAGATAATGCTGTACTGTTCGCACTCGCCCGCCGGAATCGCCGACGAATCAGACTGTTACAAAAACTTCGCCCGAAAAATCACATTCGGCAATATGAACACACTAACACAATTATAAACATCTTAATTATGAAACAATTGATAACATTCTGCCTCCTGATGCTGACAGTGTTCAGCGTGGAGGCGCAGAACGACGAATTAGTCCTTGTGGGCTACGGAAAGATGGACGGCTCGGAATCAGTAAGGATTTTGGCAAAGAGCAATTGCTGCCCGCAAAAATGCGACATCGAGTACAACTCCAAGACCAAGAAGTCAACTGGCATTTGGGATGACCTTGAAATGGGCTACATCAAGGACAAATGCGAAGTGCAAGCACCCATCATCACTGACTTCGACAAAATCTTCCCTGGCGTAATCAACGGTATGCCCAAAGACTACGCGCTCCTCTATTGGATGCTGACGGAGGAGAACGACGAGACGGTGCTGCATTGCTACTTCACGATGCCCGCCGACGAAGTTCTGAACCTTTGGCTCGCCTGCGAAGAAACTGCGATTGTGGACATGGCAACGGGAGTACAGTACCGTGCCAAACGCACCGCGCCCGATGTTTGGCGCAAACATTTCAGCGTGAAAGCACCCGTAGGCACGGCATTGGATTTCAAAATCTACTTCCCGAAACTCGCACCCGATACCAAAGAGGTTGCCATATACGGCGTTCCGGCGTGGAGGCTTCGCGGCACAAAAATACCTCTCAACGCTCCGATGTTCTACGGCAACCGCCCCTACGACAACGCCCCGCAAATCAAAAATCCATCGCTTGTAAAAGCCGACAACAACTACAACAAAGACAAACATGAAACATGGGCGGTATATAATAATCCGCACCTCATCAAGCCCGTCAACGAGGGCACTATGGCTCTTTGGAGAACACCCGAAGCCACCTACATCGCCGTGGCTCACGAACAGAATTGGATGCGAGAGTATTATGGTCTCAACAAAGGCACAATGCTTATGGACAATCGTGGACATCAATACAAACTCAAAGAATTGCAAGGACTTCCAACAGGAAACATTTTTTGGATAGAAGGCAATTCGGGCGACTTCATTGCATTTGTTATGGTATTTGAACCGTTGCCGCCAAACGTAACAACATTCACCTATCTTGAGCCCGACAGTGAGGATTTCGATATGTGGGGAGCCGACCCAGAAGGTCAAGTGATACCCAACCTAAGCGTCAGCGAACTCCGCAACAATCAACACCTCTTTGAACCAATAGAAAGAGTAATTAAATAAGTATTAACAACTAAACTAATCACTAAAAAATGAAACTAAAATTCATCATTGCCGCACTCATCATCTCAGCGGCGGTATCTTGCCAACAGAAGGGCGAGACAGCACTCGAGGTAAACCTCACCGACATCCCTGAGAATTGCAAGATTGACGTAAGCCGCGTTGAAGGTCGGGGCGGACAGACTATCTACACCGATTCGTCCAAGACCACCGACCGAAAGTTCACCATCAAATGCGACTCCATCACCGACAACACGTCGTTCACGATTTTCCTTCAAAAAATCACCGACAAAGGACAGGCTCTTGCATACACAGGCACAATCCTCGTGGAGGATGGCTACACCACGAAGGTATCGGGCAAAGGCATCTATCCAAGCACTTGGACAATCGACAGCAAGCACCCGAAACAGGCTTTCGTCAACAAGATGAACGATGCGGTCAAGGATTTGAATAAGCAAATTGACGAACTGCGACTCTCCTCCGACACAGTATCCTCCCGCGAATCGCAAATGAAACTCTACAACTTGCAGGACGAAATCTACGACCAAATAGAAGAGAAGCAAATCGCGCTGATGGAGACGCTCCCAATGGACGAGTATTGGCTTGAAGAATTGTGCAGACACAGTGGCATCATCAACTACGAGGGCAAGGATTACAAGTATTACAACAATGTGGAAGCCCTCTACAACAAGATGCCCGACGAGTACAAAAACTCCAAGATTGGCAAGGCTATCAATCTCGCACTCTACGCCAAAGCACCCGCAGTCGGCGACCAAATCAACGACTACGACCTCTACGACATCAACGGCAAAGTGCACCACCTCGCCGACTACAAGGGCAAATGGCTGTTGCTCGATTTCAGTTCATACTTCTGCGGCCCGTGCAGGATGTTTGACGCTTCGGTGAAGTATTTTTACGAGAGGGGCATCGGCAAGGATTTTGAAATCATCACCATCACCGCCGACACAGAAGGTCAATTTGCGCAGATGGTGGCGGAAGAAAAGCCTCTCCATACGCTCTTCAACGACCGCGACGGCAGATACGGTCTTTTTGCAATCAACAAAATTTCTGCAACACCTACATTCTATGTTGTGAATCCCGACGGCAAAATCGAGGACATTTTTGAAGGCGTCGATATGGGCAAAATCATCAAATTGATGAAAGAACACGACGGATTTGCTGCGCCTGAATTTAAGACAGAGAATGGCGCGACCATAATCACAAATCCCGACTATTCAGACATCAACAGTATGCTTCTCATCGACAAAGTGGCGATTTACAAAGATTCTGTGGCACTCGACTGCACATACCCGATGTATGGCGGCTACAAAGTGGTCAAGGAAACAGGACTTTTTGCAAACGGCAAGTGCATCAGCAAGATGACAAAAAGCAACATCAGCACTGACAACTTCACACAAGTGCCATTTGGCGAAGTTGGACATTGCCACCTCACCTTCGAGCCGCTCCCCAAAGGCACTAAACAATTCGACTTCATCGAGGGCGACTGCGAAAATTGCTTCCGCGTAATGGGCGTGAAAATTGAGAATTGAAAATCTATAATCCGCTATATCTGCAAAAAAAATACAGATATAGCGGAATATAACGCTATAATCCGCTATATCTGCAAAAAAAATGCAGATTTAGCGGATTATAATTTGGTAAATTGAATAATGTTTTCTAACTTTGCAGCAAAACAAAAGCACTATGAAAGAGGACATTATCGGCAGAAAAGACGAAATCAAAAGGCTCGAAAAACTTTGTAAATCAAAAAAATCCGAGTTCATAACCATCTACGGCAGACGCAGGGTGGGCAAGACTTTTTTGGTCACAAGTTTTTTTGAGAATCAACTCACATTTTTTGCATCAGGAATCATTGACGGCGACAAGGACGACCAAATGTCGAGTTTTTACAACTCGCTGAAAAAATACGGCTGCGAAAAACCAAAGCCAACATCTTGGTACGACGCCTTCGATATGTTGGCAGAAATTGTTGAAAAACAAGACAATACCAACAAAAAAATCATCTTTCTCGATGAGATTCCGTGTTTCGACACTCCTCGAATGGATTTTGTGAAAGCATTGGGATATTTTTGGAACAGTTTTGTTGTGCTGCGGAAAGATATTTTGCTGATAGTCTGCGGTTCGGCTACATCGTGGATTGTCAGCAACATCATAGACAATCACGGCGGACTTCACAACCGAACCACCGGCGAAATATATTTGCGACAATTCACCCTCGGCGAAACAGAAAAATATCTGAAATTCAACAAGTTTCATTGGAACAGGAAAACAATCGCCGAGGCATATATGATTTTTGGCGGCATACCTTATTATCTTAGCCTTCTTGACAATACGGAAACTCTTGCCGCCAACATCGACCGCCTTTATTTCTCTAAGAATGGCGAATTAAGGCGTGAATATCAGCAACTTTACAATTCATTGTTCAAAAACCCCGCCCCATACATCAAGATTATCGAGAAACTCGCCAAAACCAAAAGCGGACTTTCAAAAACAGAAATTTCTAAGGAAACCGAACTTACTCGCAATGGCGACTTGTCTAAAATGCTTGACAATCTACAATATAGCGACGTAATACGCTGTTTTTACGGCAAATCGCGTGGCAAAATCAAAAAACGCGACGCATATTATCAGGTTACAGACTTGTTTACGCTGTTTCACCTCACCTTTGCCGACAAGCCCACCAACTCAACTTTTTGGCAAGACAGGGCAACCTCGACGCAAATTAGCAATTGGTTTGGACTCGCATTTGAACGGCTATGTTTGTGTCATATCCCGCAAATACGCAAAGCATTGGGGCTCAACAGAGTGGCTGTTGAATATTATTCGTGGCGAAGCATCGGCACACCCGGAGCACAGATAGATATGATAATAGAACGCGCCGACGAACTAATCAACATCTGCGAAATCAAATTTTCTAACACAGAATACTCCATCACCAAACAAGACGACCTCGATATGCGCAACCGCATCGACACTTTCAAACGCGAAAGCGGTACCAATTGTGGGCTAATTCCCACGTGGATAACATCTTACGGTCTCAAATCCAACGCCTATTCCGAAGAAGTTCAATATCAGGCAACGCTTGCCGATTTGTTTGAATAGAAACAATAAATGAAAAAAATCATTAACTTTGCAACGGAATACTAACCCTCAACATCCAAACACTATGAAGACAAGCATTTACATAACGCTCATCGCCGTTGCGACATTGGCATCGTGCGGCGGAGGGTCGCAACAAAATCAGAATCAGACCGCCGCACAGGGAACCGAGACGCAACAAGCCGCCAAGCCTGACAATCAACAAGCCGCCAAGCCCAAAAAGACTGAGCAATTCTTGACGCAAGATTTGAGGATGCACAACCTTTTTGGCAAGGTGAAGACATTCAAGACAATGATTACCGATTGCGGCGCAGACCAAAAGCCGCTCAACCCATCTGATAAGCCATACGAAGATTATTTCTCGTTGGAATACGACGCCGACGGACACTTCAAGGGCTACATCACCGAGATGGCAATCAACGTAAGCGGCGTAAAGAAGCGCGACGGCGACAAAATCATCGAGGCGTCATCGCCGATAGAGGACTTCGCCGGCGTGGAACTCTCCGGCATTTGGACATACAACGCCGACAACCTCGTGCAAAAATACGTTGCCAAGGGTCTTGAAAGCAAGGCTGAGTATGAGTACACATACAACGACGACTGCGAACTTACCCAAACCCTCGAACGCTCATCCGCCGAAGGTCAGAGTTACAAGGTGAAGACCACCTACCAAATACTCAAACGCGACGAACAAGGCAATTGGACGGAGCGTTTTGCAACCATCGAATCCGAAACCGCCGATTGGGATTCCGACAAACAGGACTTCGGCGCATACGAAAAACAAGAAACCCGCTACGAACTCCAACAGCGGACAATCACGTATTATTAATAAAGAGCTTTTTCGTCCAAATCTCATATTTTTTGCCACATTTGGACGGAAAATATGAGATTTTTGTCCAAATCTCATATTTTTTACCACATTTGGACGAAAAAAAAACGATTTTCATCCAAATCTCACTTTTTTGGCGAGATTTGGATGAAAATCGTTTTTGATTTTGGGCGGACTATTTGTGGGGCGGACGAGCCGTCCGCATTCCAAAAACTATTCGGTGGGTGCGCCGCCTTTTTTGCTGCGGTGCTTCTTTGACTTGGATTTGCCCGATTTTTTGCCGCCGGACTTCTTGCCGCCTGATTTGCCGGACTTCACACGGAGTTCCTTCGGTTTCTTGGGCTTTTTGGTGCTGCCAGAACGATGACCGCCATTCATAGCGTCAGCCTTGTCGGGGTCGGTCTCGATGTACTTGTCGGACGTGGCAAGCACAAAATCGAGTTGCTTGCGTTCGAGGTTGGCACGGGCGATTTTTATCTGGATTTTGTCGCCGAGTTGGTACTTCTTGTGGGTGTAATGACCAACAAGACAATAGTTTTGCTCGTCAAACATATAGAAATCGTCGTCGAGGTCGCGCATCGGAATCATACCCTCAATCTTGTTTTCTTCGAGTTCGGCATATACGCCCCATTCGGTGATGCCGGATACGATGGCATCAAAAGTTTCGCCGAGATGATCGCGCATAAACTCTACCTCCTTGTACTTGTCGGAGGCGCGTTCTGCCTGCACTGCAAGGTATTCACGCTCGCTGCAATGCTTGCAAAGTTTTTCGTAATACGACTTGTCTGCCGACTTGCCGCCGTTCAAATAACTGAACAACAGCCTGTGGACCATCAAATCGGGATAGCGGCGAATTGGTGACGTGAAATGCGTGTAATACGGGAACGCCAAACCATAATGCCCGATATTGTCGGTGGAATACACCGCCTTTGCCATACTCCTGACCGCGAGCATCGAGATAGTGTCCTGTTCAGCCTTGCCCTTCACCTTGGAGAGAACCTCGTTCAACGACTGAGCGATGAGTTCCTCGTTGTTCATATTGATGGAATAGCCAAATTTGCCGATGAAACGTTGGAACGAACTGAGTTTTTCCAAGTCTGGCTCGTCGTGGATACGATACACGAAAGTCTTTGGCGGATGGCTCTTGTCTTTCTGTTTGCCGACGAAAGTGGCGACGCGCTTGTTGGCGAGCAACATAAATTCCTCCACAAGCCAATTGGCCTCCTTAGATTCCTTGAAGTAAACACGGATTGGCTTGCCCTTCTCGTCAATATCAAACTTGATTTCGGCGGTCTCAAACGAAATGGAACCATTGCGGAAACGCTCGTCGCGGAGTTTCTTGGCGAGATCCCAACATTTGAGGATTTCTTCCTTGAGGTCGCCGTCGCCGCCCTCAATCACTTGCTGCGCCTCCTCATAACAGAATCGGCGGTTGCTACGGATGACGGTCTTGCCAAACCATTCGTTGACGATTTGGGCGTTTTCGTCGAGTTCAAAGACGGCGGAGAATGTCAATTTGTCCTCGTCTTGACGCAACGAACAGATGCCGTTGCAAAGAGCCTCGGGCAACATTGGGACTACCCTATCCACGAGATAAACACTCGTGCCACGCGCTAACGCCTCCTCATCGAGCCGCGAACCTTCCTCTATGTAATGCGAAACATCGGCAATGTGAACACCGATTTGGTAATTGCCGTTGTCGAGTTTTTTGATGGAAATTGCATCGTCGAAGTCCTTGGCGTCGGCGGGGTCGATGGTGAATGTGGTAACATCCCTCATATCGCGGCGCGTGGCAACCTCCTCGTCGGTGATGCCGGCTTCGAGTTTATTAGCCTCGTCCTCAACTTCTTTCGGGAAAGTGTAAGGCAGATTGTATTCGGCGAGGATGGCGTGCATCTCGGTCTCGTGGTCGCCAGTGGAGCCGAGCACCTCGATGATTTCGCCGATGGGATTCTTTGCGCCTTCGGGCCATTCGGTGATGCGGGCAACAGCCTTGTCGCCGGGCTGAGCCTTCATCAGTTTGCTAATCGGGATAAAAATGTCGTAGGGCATCGTCTTGTGGTTTGGGACGAGGAAAGAGAAATTTTTGCTCTTTTCGATAGTGCCTACGAAAGTGGTGCGGGCGCGCTTGACAATGCGAATTACCTCGCCCTCCTGAGAGCCGTTTTGGGTGTGGGCAAAGAGAGCTACCTCCACCTTGTCGCCGTGAAGGGCGTTGTGGAGATTTTCGTTGGAGATGGCTATCTCGATGTCGCTGTCGTCGGGCGTCACAAACGCCAAACCCTTCTTGCTCAGGTCGATAGTGCCGATGATGACACCCGTATTGACTACCGCGTGATAATCGCCGTTGCTGTTTTTGGCGATACGATGAGTGTTTTGCAATTCGTCGAGCACGATGTCGAGGATTTGCTTTGAAGCGTCGTCACGGATTTCCAAAGTCTCGATGATTTCATCGTGCGAATAGTCGTGCATAGGATTATTTTTGAACAATTCGCTCAAAATCCTTGTGAGCGTCCTGCGGTTGTAACGCTCCAATTTGCTAATTTTTTTAATATCTTCTGCCATAAGCGTTTATGTTTTATTTTTTCAACAACGAATTACGCCGTGGATATTGACGTAGAGACGCGATTAATCGCGTCTCTACCGCCAACGAATGAAACCAAATTAATTCGTCGTCAAAAATTATGTTATTTCAAAACGTCCTCGATGCCCCTGATGGTTGACAAAAGGGCATCGTACTTATTGCCCTCTTCGTCGTAATCCGCCTGACATTTATAATAGGCGTTTTTAACCGAATCGGCGGCGGCTTCGAGACGTTGGATAGCCATTGTGGTCTTCACCTCTTTCTCAGCCGTGAGAGCCTCGTTGAGGTATTCTTTTAGATTGTCCATTTTTTTGATGCCGGCTGCAAGTGTCTTTTCGTCAGGGAGTTGGGTCTCGCTGTCGATGTATTCAAGCACGGTGCAGAGGCTGCCGAAATAATATCCCGACATCATCAACGCCGCCAATCCGCGCTCGTCGTCGTTCTCCGCCTGAGCCACGCAGTCATAGAAAAAATGCTCCACCGAGGTAGTGTCCGCCTTTTTGCCAATTGACGGTACAACCATCCCCAACAACTTTTCACGCTGAGCCTCGGCATCATCCGACAACGATGCAAAAGCCATTCCAAGCCTGTACGCGGCATTGAGGCGACCGCTTACGGCGGGATGTTCATTGGACGCCTCCGTGTTGGGATTAGGCGCACCGCCACCCGCCCAATGTCTATTGCCACCGGCACTATGCACCCGCACATTCTTGACATCGAGCGAATCGATAAACTTGACCTCGTATTCACGCGCCGTCTTTTGCCTATGATGGCGACGACCATTCCTGCCGAGCGAAGTCTGCAAATTGTCGGCGTTGTCGCCCGTCCTGATGAAGAAAAACATCACCCCCAACACCGCCAAAATCGACGCGGCGATGATTATCTTTTTTCTGCGGCTGTGCTTCTTAGCCGCCTCCTTATCATTCTTTTCTGTTGACATTTCGTATTATTTTTTTATCATTAATCATTAACCAAATACACAAATCCCGGCGCAAAAACGTTGCTTGTCGCCCGCACGAGCCGAGAAAAATCTGTCGTTGGCACATTTGGTGCAAATATCACTAATTTCGATGTTGTTTGCAACAATTCCCAGTGTTAACAAATCATAAAATATCATCCGTTTCAGGTCGAGATATACTTTTTTGCCCTTGACGGTATAAGTATCGGACGGGAAACGGTTGCCATCCATAAACTTGGCGGCGCAATTGCTATCCACCTCATAACAATCCTTGCAGATGCCAGGACCAATGCAGGCTATCATTTTGGCATAATCAGCACCAAAATTGACCTTCAACGCCTTTGCACCCTCAACAGCCGCGCCAAGGTAAGTGCCCTCCCTGCCCGAATGTACCGCCGCGCAGGATTTGGTATCGGGCGAATACAACAACACCGGAATACAATCGGCGGAACGCGTTATGAGACAAACGTTTGGCTCGTCAGTAACAAGCACATCATTGTCCCTGACGGCAGATTCCTTGTCATAAAAACCCGATGCTCCGTCGCCCTTCCTGACGACATGGACATTGCAGCCATGTACCTGATTCTGAAATACAAACCATTCAGGACCCAAGCCGACAGCCTTGCAGAGTGCGAGCCTATTATTGACGCAATCATCGTGAGAGCCGCCGCTGTATCCAATGTTGAAATCATTGCCCGTGCCGTCGGGACGCTGCCTTGTAGTTACAAAATGCAAAACTTCCGGATGCCGTTGTAGTATATTAAACTGCAACAATCCCGGATTATTATCAAAACTTAACATTATTTTTTACGTGGATTCGATAATTATTTTTACCTTTGCGAAGATAATAAAAAAATAAATACACAGCAAATGGGAATAAGATTTTTTCCGAAAACAGAGATACACGAGTTTGAATACTTGCCGTTGTTTTACGACGAGGTGAAAGACCGCATCGAGCAACGCCGCGCCGAAATCCGCGCCGAGATGTATGGAGAGCAAGCCGACGACAACGGCGAGCGCACCCGTTATATCAAGAAAGGCACATTCACCCGCCGCCTCGACCGCAAGCACGAGGAGACAGGCAGGATTGGCGCAGGCGCAAAAGGCCTTCTCACGTTTAGGAATGTAGCCGTTGCGATACTCATTTACATCTGCATCAAGCACAGCGGCCCAATATCAGATTATCTCGCAAGCCTACTCGGATTCTAAAACTAAAAGCCCAATGTCCGACGTCATCAAACTAATGCCCGATTCGCTTGCCAACCAAATTGCAGCCGGCGAGGTCATTCAACGCCCCGCCTCGGTGCTAAAAGAGTTGGTGGAAAACTCCGTGGATGCCGGTGCTTCCAAAATCACCGTCAACATCAAGGACGCGGGGCGCACGTTGATACAAGTAATCGACAACGGCTGCGGCATGAGCGTAACGGACGCGAGGATGAGTTTTGAGCGGCACGCCACGAGCAAACTCACCAAGGCGGAAGACTTGTTTTGCATATATACAAAAGGCTTTCGGGGCGAGGCGTTGGCGTCCATTGCAGCCGTTGCAGAAGTGGAATTGAAAACCCGCCGCGCCGACGACGCCATTGGCACAGATGTAATCATCAACGGCTCAAAATTCATCAGCCAAACTCCCGTCAACACCCCGCAAGGGACAAATTTTGCGATAAAGTCGCTATTCTTCAACGTGCCGGCGCGTCGCAAATTCCTCAAATCCAACAGCACAGAACTCCAACATATAATCACTGAGTTTCAGAGGATTGTATTGACGCACCCGATGATAGAGTTTTCGCTTTATCATAACGAAAACGCCATCTACATCCTCCCGAAAGGCAGCCTAAAACAACGCATCATCGGCGTATTTGGCAAGAGCCTCAATTCTGAACTAATTCCGGTGGAGATAGACACGTCCATCGTGAAAATCACCGGATTCACCGGCAAGCCGTCGTCGTCCAAACGCCGCAACGACAAACAGTTTTTCTTCGTCAACAACCGTTACATGAAAAATTCGTATTTTCATAAGGCGGTGGCTTTGGCTTACGACAAACTTACATTGCCCGACTGCATACCGCCGTACTTTTTGTATATGGAGGTCGATCCGCACACGATAGATGTCAACGTACACCCAGCCAAAACAGAAATCAACTTTGAGAACGCCTCCGACATTTTCCGTCTATTGCAGGCGGGCATCAAGGAGACTCTCAGCAAGAGCGACGTAACGCCCTCCATCGACTTCGACAACCAGGAGGCCGCCAACATTCCTTATTTTCGCTCCGACGAGCCGATACCCGACGAGCCGCAAATAGATTACGACCCCAACTACAATCCGTTCATTTCCACGGAAAAGCCGCAGAGTTTTGAGTCGTTGGGCGTCAATGGCAATTATGGACACGGCGGCGCACGTCGCACCACGCAATATGATTCGGCAATCAACACGGGACGCAAACGGGCAGACAATTGGCAGTTGTTGTATTCCAACATCAACGACGACAGCCCCTCCCCTACCCCGGTGCAAAGTCCGTTGATGCAGATTGGCAGCAAATACATCGCCTCTCTCCACGACAACGGTCTGATGCTCATAGACCAATACCGCGCACACCTGCGCATCCTCTATGAAAAATATCTGCGTCAGATAGCATCCAATGCGGACGCCACGCAGCAATTATTGTATCCTCAACCCCTCGACCTCGACGCCACGTCGCTCGCAATGGCATACGACATCCGTGACGAACTTATGAGCGTAGGATTCGACATTGACTTCCCCTCGCCCACCGCCACGGCAACGCTGCGCGGCATACCGCCGTATTTGGAGCAAAACAAGGCTATCGACGTATTAATCAAGGTGATAGATAGTTACCGCGACGAACACGGCAATATCTCGTCATCGATGAAAGACATCCTCGCAAGGTCGGCGGCACGGAGCGAGGCGGTGATGGGCGGCAGGTCGCTCTCCAACGAAGAGATGCAGACATTGAAGGACGACCTTCTCGCCACGCAACAACCCGAATTTTCGCCCGACGGACGCAAAACCACCATCATCCTCCGTCCCGAAGATTTGGAAAAGATGTTCAATTGATTATTTTTTGTAACAATTTGTAAAACACACAATCAAATGCCACAACTTACCAATGGAGCCAAAGCGTTGCTCCTTGCCAACATAGCGGTATTCGTATTAGGATTTTTGGCGGAGCGTACAGGTTTTGATATCGACAAAAACCTCGGCCTCTATTACATCAAGTCCGAATATTTCAAGCCGTTGCAGTTCATAACCTACATGTTTGTCCACGCGGGCTTTATGCACTTATTCTTCAATATGTTTGCGCTCGTGCAGTTTGGCAGCATGATAGAGAGCGTATGGGGGACAAAGCGGTTTGTGTTTTATTATTTGGTAACGGGCGTAGGCGCGGGCGTTATTCATATAATCGTTACTCACCTGCAACTGATGCCGTTTTTGGACGCCGTTGACGCTTTCTTCGCAAATCCGACGCCCGATTCGCTCGTTGCGCTCGGCACATCTACGCCTGTATTCAAGGATGCCGCCATTATGGAACTCGCAGACCGTTGGCGCACAGGATTCTACACCGACGAACAAATCATAGAAGCCTTTGAACAACAAATCCCGCAGGCGAAAGCAATGCTTTTCAACACGCCGGTAGTTGGCGCGTCGGGCGCGGTGTTTGGATTGTTGTTGGCATTTGGATTGATGTTCCCTAACCTGAAACTCCAAATAATCTTCATTCCGATAGGCATCCCCGCAAAATATTTCGTGATACTATACGGCATTGCAGAACTCTTCTTCGGCATCAAGGACTTCTCCGGCGACAACATCGCACACTTCGCACATTTGGGCGGAATGTTGGTGGGATTCGTGCTGTTGATGGTATGGAGTAGAGGGAATAGACAAAGATATGAGTAAAAGTTGGCGTTTTGGGAAAGAGTTTGTAATCGTAAAAAAAACAAAAAACATTTTGAATTGTCAAAAGTTCTAAGTACATTTGACAAAAGAAAGAAAACTCTATCCTAACATGACAAAAATATGGCACCTGACATGTACTACGACAGAACAATGATCCAACCACTTGAAGACCTTGTGTTGCAAGATTATCAGTGGTTGATTGATGCTGTCAAAAGCAATCCTGAATTGGACTTTCAGACAGGCAACTCATGGTTTTCCGTATATCGCGGAACGGGTCGAATTATGACCATCAACCCAAAAGGCAAAATTTTTGCCGATAGCAAATACATGAATCTATGTCCAGAGTTCTACAAAGCCCCCGACTTGCGAGGATTAGAAACTCTGTTGCTCAAGATACACGACGACCATACCCTCAACCGATACTACATGGACGACAAAGGGAAAAAGAAAGAAGGGTTTTACCAAAACCTCATTTCAAGGCGATATTCCTTGCATTGCCGTCCTGACGACGATTTCATAATCATTGACAAGGAATTCGTGTTGGGGTATCTCTCAGACAAGAAAAAAGAAGAAATCACCACCCCCATACAAAACAACTACGACAAAATCATCTCATTCCTCGCGGGAAAATATCCGTTTTTCAAGGATATCAAACAACCAGGAACAGAATGTGACCTCGTTGGACTTACGAAACAAGGAGACATTCTTTTGCTCGAAGTCAAGCGTCACGACGATTACAAAAAGGTATATCTTAGTCCTCTTCAAGCCAGCAAATACGATGATTTGACGAAAGAATATGCAAGACGGTATCCCGAACATTTCAGCAAGAATGTCATTTCCATGATTTCTCAAAAAGTAAAAATGGGAATCCTCTGCCCTAAATGGGTAATTCCTTCCGCATTATCAGGAAAGATTTACCCCGCAGTTGTTGTAGGTGGCAATGTTTCTACTGAAGTTCAAAGAAGATTTGGCATAGCAAGAGATGCCGTAGGAAAAGATATTCCTCTTTACACCTGCGATGCCAATGGCACGTTAATCAAACTATTATGAAGATAACCATACATAGAGGAACAGACCAAATAGGCGGTTGTGTGACAGAATATGAACACAATGGCTATCGGCTGTTTGTGGATTACGGGGAGCAACTGCCAGGCTGCAAGCAATCTACGTTGTCAAATATTGAAGGACTGACAACGGGAGACTTGTCGAAAAGTGCATTGCTCATCACACACTATCATGGCGACCATATCGGATGCATCAAAGAATTGTCGCAAGAATTGCCTATATTTATAGGTGAACTTGCGAAAGAAATCCAGCGTATCTTATCCGAAACCCTCTCATATATAGATGAAGAACAGAATGGTATGATAGAGCGGCTGAAAAGTGCATACAGCTTTAAACCAGGAATTACATTCTCATTTGGCTCGTTTCGAATAACACCCATAACAGTGGATCATTCCGCCTTTGACGCATACGCTTTCAAAATAGAAATAAATAACGTGACGGTTTTCCATACAGGAGATTTCCGCACTCACGGTTTTAGAAGTGGAAAAATGGATGAGGTATTGTCCAAATATGTTGGCAAAGTTGACTATTTGGTTTGCGAAGGAACCAATATTTCTCGTCCTGACGCGGCATCCGTCAGCGAAAGAGACCTGCAACAAGAATTTGAGCAACACCTCAAAAAGAAATCCGGACACATAGTATACATGTCATCTACCAACATCGACCGTTTGTTTTCCTTTTATCATGCGGCATTGACAGCTGGAATACCATTCTTTGTTGACGCATACCAGAAAAAAATAATGGATATCATTGTGGAGTCCGATTCTCTATGGGGTAAATCGAAACTTTACCAATATGATAAAGATTATCCGCCTATACCCCTGCGACGCGACGGTGCGGAATTTATGGTCAGCGACAGCTTCAAGGCAAAATTGTCGCAAAAAGGTTATGTGTTGATAGCCCGCGCCAACAGTCGCTTTGACCGCCTATTAAAAAAATTGCCAGGAGAAAAGGTTAAATATTTGTCGATGTGGAAAGGATACATGGACAAGCGTAATGCAGCTTACAATGGAAATCTCGCTAATTCATTGGGTGATAAATACGTGTACCTACACACCAGCGGACACATTGATATGGAGAATTTGGAACAAATTTTTGAAATACTTCAACCCAATACTATAATACCTCTTCATACAGATAATCCAAATACTTTTGCTGCACTTTTCGGAAACAAATGGAATGTTCTTAAATTACATGATGGTGAATCATACGAGCTCATATAGTTAAACCCACATAGCCTCAAGTTCACGAAACATCTCTTCGCTGTCCTGACCAAGACCTGCCGCCATTTCGCGTTCCGCCTGATCTATCATCGCGTTGATTTCATCCATCGTATATGGTTTGAGCGTAGGCTGCATCTCGTCTGCATCTTCCTCTACATCCCAATATGGCTTTATGGAGTGCGCTTTATTTGCTGGAATTTTCATAGCAATTACTTTTAAGCGTTTGTTTTGGGCAAAGGTAAAAAGAAATAAATATATGCTCCAAATTATTATATAATTTTTTGCATACAAAATCAAAAGTTGTGGGCTTTTGCTCAAAAATCTCACTAAAAAAGGCACATTTTTGAACAAAAGCCCACATATTTTATAAAAATAGGTCGTCCATCGTTACTTCACTGTTGACGATGCTCTTGTACTGACCATCGATTACACCGTGCGTAGTTACGAAAGTGCAGACAATCGGTTTGGTGGTTTTGGTGCGCTCCTTGAATACTTCCATACGGTTGCGAAGCGTGGTCTCGTAGTCGGCGGTGATGCGGTATTTGTTGACAGAAAATTTCATTTCGCAGATGTTAATCACACGGTCGCCACGGTCTATCAAAAGGTCTATCTGAGTGCCTTTCAGGTTTTGGTCGGAGGACAGATTTCGTTTTGTGGGCACATACCGCCACGACGACGCGGAGGTAGGAATCCCCGAAATGCCCAACTTCTGTTTGATTTGCTTCAAATGAGCAAGGCACAGCAATTCAAACGACAATCCCTGCCACGCCTCCACCGAGCGCGACGCATAATTGTGGCTCCACCATTCTTCGTCCTGACTATTGAAACCGCCCACAAAACGATAATAAAACAGCGTATAAAAATCGGACAACCGATAAATGTCGCCCTTGGTCTTGTTGCCAAATTGTGAATAGCGGATTACAAAATCGCATCGTTCGAGATTTTTCAAAATTTTTGTAAGGATTGATGCGTCGATGTCCGTAGCCTTTGCGATTTCGTCCCGCGTCATCCCTTGGCGCACATTGTTCAACGCCCTAACTACATTGGTGTAATTGTCGGTATTAGCAAACAACGCGCTAAAAAGTTCCTCAAATTCGTTCCGCAATTCGCCGTTTGCGCGGAAAAACAATCTATCGATATTCTGCACAAGGCTCTCCTTTACATTCAAGAGGCTATAATAAAACGGTATTCCGCCGATTACCATATATGTTTGGAGTAGTTGATAACGATCCCACTGTGCGCCACGGCTCTGCATATATTGCTCCACCTCCCGCAGCGAAAACGGACGGACATAAATATTGTTGGTGATGCGTCCGTGCAGTCCACCTTGGTTTTCCACCAACTTGTCCACCATCCACGATGTAGAAGACCCACTCGCCACAAACATAATGTCGCGGCGACGCGCTGCCCATCCATTCCAAAACATTTCGAGAGCGTCCACAAATTCCGACTGCGGCGTATCTATCCACGGCATTTCGTCGATGAAAATCACCTTCCGTTTGTCCTGTGGTAACGATTCCAAATACTCCTCCAACGCCTCGAAGGCATCGTCCCAATCAGAAAATTTTGGTTGGAGGCTCATACGGGCATATTTTTTTAACGCCTTGGCAAAATAACGGAGTTGCTTAGGCTTAGACATCCGATGACCGCCCACGTATGAAAAGTCGTACACATTGTCGAAGAAATTGTCAACGAGAAAAGTCTTGCCCACACGGCGGCGACCATACACGATTACAAACTCCGACCGCTCCGACTCAAAACTACGTTGGAGTTCCGCGATTTCACGTTCTCTACCTATTAATTTTTCTCTACCCATACCATTGATGTTTTGGAGGCAAAGATAATCAAAAAAATCAAAAGTTGTGGGCTTTTGCTCAAAAATCTCACTAAAAAAGGCACATTTTTGAACAAAAGCACACATATTTCAAAAAATTTGGCGTTTTGGGAAAGAGTTTGTAAATTTGCAAATCAATAATATTGCCGCTGGACGGTTGGCAATTATGAATTACAAATTTTGAATTATGAAATAACGAAATGGATATAAAAAGTTTTTTCAAAGCGTCAATGCTCAACAAACTGTTGGGAATCAATATAGCGGTATATTTGCTGATAAGTATCGCGGGGATATTCACGTTTCTGTTTGGTGCGCCGGATCTTGCCGAATTCTATGGCAATATGTATCTTGCGCTGCCAGCCTCGCTGTACAATCTTTTGTGGAAGATTTGGACACCAATTACTTACATGTTCGTGCACTTCGACTTTTGGCACATACTCGCCAACATGCTTTGGCTGTATTTTATGGGACAGATTTTTTTGATGGTGTTCAACAACAAGCAACTCTTGGCTACCTACATACTCGGCGGACTGAGCGGAGCGTTGCTGTTTGTATTGAGTTACAACGTGTTTCCTGTATTTAGCACTGCAGTGCAAGGTGCTACCTGTGTAGGAGCGTCGGCGGCTGTAACAGCCATTGTAATTGCAATATGCGTGATGCGCCCAAATATGGAAATCAGAATTTTTGGCATCATACCGCTTACTCTCAAATGGCTCGGCATCCTGTACGTGGTATTTGACCTGTTTCAAATCACGGGCAGCAATTCCGGCGGACACATCGCACACTTGGGCGGCGCGATATTCGGCGCAATTTTCGCTTGGCAATACAATCAAGGCAAAGACCTCACAAAATGGCTCAATAACTTGATAGACAAGATAGTAACCCTAATGCCCTCCACGTCGCAATCCGGCGGCAGAAAACAAAAAATGCGCGTGGTCTATAACGAAAACACCCGCGAAATGTCAGATTCAGACTTCAACCGTATGAAAGCCGAAAATCAAAAACGTATGGACGAAATTCTCGACAAAATCTCACAATCCGGCTATCAGTCGCTGACAAAAGAAGAGAAAGAGTTTTTGTTTAAGATGGGAAGGAAGTAATTGATTCCACGAATTATACCTGAAATGACGACATATTAAAAGGCGGGGGCATGAACCCTCGCCTTATTCTATTAAGCGGATATAATCATCTACCTAAATCATTACGTGTGTACCTCGCCTCGTAATTATTGGGCGAAATTCTTGTCCAAATATGCTTGGAAGCGGTCTTTGTACTGTTCGCTGATGGGGATGAATGTATCGTTGTCGAAGACGATGCGGGTGCGCTCGATAACGTCTATCTTGTCGAGGTTGACGATGTAGGAGCGGTGCACGCGCATAAACTTCTCCTTGGGCAGGTAGTTTTCCACTGCCTTGATTGTCAGGAGGCTCATAATCGGGCGACCGTCGTTGACATGGAACCTCACGTACTCACGCATCGACTCCACATACTTGATGTCGTCGAGATTGATGCGGACCACCTTGTACTCGCTCTTGATGAAGATAAACTTGCCGTTGCCCTCGAATTTGGACGAGCGCGTCTGTTGCAAGATTTCATTGCGGCGGTTTTCGTAAGCCTTTTCGGCGCGTTTGACGGTGTTTTGGAAGTCGTCGAAAGCCAATGGCTTGCGCAGAAAATCCACCGCGCCATATTTGATGGCGTCGTAAGCGTGGTCGATTTTGTTGGAAACAAATACCGTAAGCGGCGGCTCGGTAAGCGATTTTACGAGGTCGATGCCGCTGATGCCGGGCAAATCTGACTCCACGAAAGCCAATTCTGCCTCGCTCTTGTCGCTCGTCAAGTACGACTGAGCCTTTTGGGCGTCGTCAAACTTGGCTACCAACTGCAAGGTAGGACTTTTCTCGATGAAGGCGCAGATGTTGGCGAGTGCCTTTGCATCGTTGTCGATAGCGATACATTTCATAGTTGCATTGATGTTATGATTGTTTGTATGATGTGTTAGTTATGCACGCATCATTCAGACTCCTTGGGTTTGTAAGGGAAAGTGTATTGGTACGACAACGAAAAAATATTGTTGTTGATGTTCTTTTTGGTCTTTCCCCTATTGAACTTCTCCTCAAACATATACTCAAATGACAACGAATTGCGCTTGTTGAGTTTTTTCTTGACACCGATTATCAGTCGATCCTTGTCCACGAGATTTCGGTTGAGTTCATAAAACCACTCGTAACTGATGTACGGCGTTAGTTTGATGTCCTTCAACTTGACCCCCACGAGGAATTTGGTGCGCAGGTACTGCTTGTTGTCGAGGTTGCCGTCGCGGTCTTCGGTGTCCTCGGTGTAGTTGCAATACTTCAAACGGGCTTCGAGTTTGAGGATAGAGGGCGACCATTTGGCTTTGAGCCACGATCCAAAACGTCCCGTCCATTCGCTGCTCTCGCCGTCTTCGTGGTCGAGGGTTGCACGGTATTCCGCACCGATAGAGACGAATTTGATGGGGCTGTATTCGATTTTTGGAGTGATGAGGAAGTCCTGGTACTTCTTTGTAAGTCCAAAACGTCCTTGCAAGTCGAGTTCGGCGGAGAGTTTTTTGCTGAACTCCTTTTCCAAACCGGCTCCGATGTAGATGTGTGAGCGCGATTCGGTCTGCGCGGCGGCGGGGCTTGCGGCAATTATTGCCATCATCAATACCGCCAAGACTGACATTGTGAGAGTTTTCATTTTTTGTCGGCCTCCTTCGCCTCGGTATTTGATTCGGTGGATTTGGATTCGATGGTATTCTCGTCGCGCTTTTCCTTCACGTAATACACGCGGAGGTAGGCAACGTCTTTGAGGAAGTCGATGCGGGTAAAATCTACGCGCTTCACCTTCAATCCGGTGCGCTTCTCCACGTCCTCGATGAGTGCGGGGCGGTCTTCGGTGCGGATTTTCTCAATGCGCTCATAGATGATGTCGATATGACCCTCGTTTTTGAAGAGCCAATTCTCCAACATCCATACGCACAGCAAGATAGCACCGTTAGTGAGAAAGAGTTCCGCAAAACTTACCTTCTTGTTTGCCAATGCGTTGACTACCGCAATGCCGATTACAACGAAAAGGTAGGTCATCTCACGGATTGGAATTGGGTCGGTACGGTATTTCAGGATGCCAAACACCGCAAACAAACCGAGTGCGAATCCGAGTTCCAACTTCACGTCCTCCAAGAGGAAGCACAAGAGGAATATCGAAACTCCAAGCGCGAAATACGTGAAGATAAATTCGTGCCTGCCCGTCGAACCCTTGTCGTAGATGCACCTGATGAGCAAATACAACACTCCCACAGTGAATACAAGCCTGAAAAGCAATTTACCGAAATCCCAAAAGTCGATGAGACTCAGATTGAAAATCTTGACATCCTCCAAAGATGTAACGGACGTCGTCTCTTGCAAAATATCCAATAATTCCATTTTATGATTGATGAGTTATTTAATTGTTGAAAATTCTGTTGCGTAACTCCTCCGGCATAAAACAGCCGTCGAGTCGTTTTTGGATGGTGCGGATGCGCTCCTTGAAGAGATTGTACTTCACCGGCTGCAAAGCGAGCACCCGTCCTATGCAATATTTGCTGAACGAAGCCTGCTTGACGCCGTTGCGAGCCAACACCTTTTGGAGCGGCGACTTGGGCGCGCCCGCCTCGTGTTTGAGTTCCACCATCGAGAAACCTTCGGTCTCTGTATTGGCGTCGTCGGGGGTGCGGAAACCCAATTCGCAGTCTATCGTGCAACGCTCGCCCATATCCTTGCGCACCAGCGTGATGCGGTGGAAGTGGTTTTGGATGACGGCTTTGAGCGATGCGGGGCTGATGCCCTCCGGCAGATGCTCCGCCACAAAATCGTACTCCTCCGGGACGATTTCGCTGAGACTCGTGGTGATTTCGATGCGCTTTTTCTTGGTCTTGCCCTTATTGTTCTTGTGTTTTATTTCAAGGAACCTGTTGCCGGTGTCCACGTAAGTTCGCTTGCGCACCTTGTAGCGGTCTTTCTTGCCGTTTTGGTGGGCGGTGAAAAACTTATCGTCCGGCGTGTCGAAATACACGGTTTCATACTCCATATATCTCAACCCGTTGATTTCTACAATGTAGTAGTCGTCAACGATATACGGCAAGATTTTCTCGAAAAGCACGTCTGTTCTCAGCGGGAATTTGGTATCGATGCGGTTCATAAAATTGGCCTTGCCAATATCGCCGAGACCTATGCCCTTAAACTCGTACAATATGCCTTTGTCCATTGTTATTTATTTTTTCAGGATAAATAATAAGGGAAAAAATTGCCGTTTAGGGAGTAAGACCCCGTTATTTATAAAAGGTTTAAAATAAAAACGGCAATTTTTTCAATTTATTTGTATTTTTTTTCAACAGACCGTCGATGCCATTACCAACGCATACCGCCGCCTGGTCCCATACCGCCGCCGCTCACGGTAGATGTGCATTGTCCGTTGGTGGTGGAGATGGTTGTGGCAGTGCCGGTGGCGGATGTTGCCGGGTAATAGAATCCCGAACCGCTCACATATTCGTCGCCCTTCACGGTGGCGTTGGTGATGATGGAATAATTGCCGGTGGTCATCTTGGATGTTGATACGGTGATTACTTGGTAAGCCTGCGGTATCTTCCACGCGAGGATGTTTTTGCCGTCAGAACCATTAACGGCAAACATTTGATTTGCGCTGCCCGACGCCGAGGTGAAGAATGCCGTCTGCGTTGTACTTGGCGCACTCGCCATTCCCTGCGAACCTGCCGCAATTACTACGCCGCCGGTGATTTTGGGTGTGTAGCCGTCGCCCGCGTCGATGGGTTCGTTGCCGCCACCGCTCTGACTTACAAGCACTACGCCGCCCGTGATATTGAGTTCGCCGTTGGAATCGATGCCGTCGCCCGTGGTCTGCACTGATGTGAAACCGCCGTTGAAAATGAGCGCGGGAGTTGCGCCGGTAGTAGTTGTGGTGGTAGTCTGCTGTCCGGGACGCGGACCCCAACCGCCGCCGCCACCCATTTGATTGGTGCCGTTGGAGGCGTTGAAGGAATCGTCGGACGATTTCACCCAAACTTCGCCGTCATTTACGGTAATTACGACACCTTGGATGCCTTCGTAACTGTTGGTGATGTTGATTTTGCCGCCGTTGATTGTTACATTGCCGGTGCGGATTTCGTCGTCGTTTTTCTTGATGCAGATACCGTGTCCCGTGCCGCTCTCGCCGCCGCCCGTAACAGTGGGCGTCAATGTCAAATCGCCGCCGTTGATAGTGATATCGCCGAGGGCTGCGATGCATTTTTCGGATTTTTTGATGTTGAATGTGCCGCCGTTGATGGTAATCGTGCCGTCAGATTGGAAACCCTCGTCGCCGGACGTAATGTCAAAATTGCCCTTGTCTATCAACGTGTAGCCGTAGCCCTCCTTGTCGCTTGTGGATTTGAAGGCGTCGCCCTTCACGTCAACGGTGAAAGTGCCGTCGTGGATTACAAGGCAGAGTTTGCCACGGATTCCGTCGTCAACGGTAGTTACCTTATAATTGCCACTATTGAAGAAAAGTTGCTTGGTGCAGGAGATGCCGTCGGCGCAGTTGGCTGTGATATTGAGAGAGCCAGTACCCTTTTCGCCCGCGCTGAACGCCAAATAACGCTTGCTGTAAATGGCTGCGGAATCGGTGTTGTTTTTGGTGTCGGAGATGGTGTTGGTGGTGCCGTCGGCGAGAGTTACGATGGTCTTGCTGCACTCCTTGACGCGGAACGCCGCTTCGGTGGAGCAATTGAGGCTTACACCATTGAAAACCACCTTCACGATGTCGGTGCTGTCGGCGTCCACCTGAATCTGACCGTCGTCGAGAGTACCGTCGATGTAGTAAGTGCCGGTCTTTTTGAGTTCGATTTTCACGCCGGAGGTCTTGATGTCCACGAGGGAGGCGTTGCCCTCTACTTCAAAAGAAGTGTTTTTGCAATGGACGTAGGCAATCAACGATTCGTCGGTGCCCACATTGTAATCTTCGGGATTCTCAGGCACATCCTTGACGTCGCCCGAATCGTCATCCTCAGAACTCTTTGCGCTGCCGTCGTAGGCATAGTCGCTGTCTTCAAAGACGCTCTTGCAGCCCGACACTGAAAATGCGAGCGTAAGTGCCAACATTGCAGCTGATACAAAATTTAAGTGTTTCATAACTTGTAATTGGATTAAATTTAATGTTATTTTTTCCGACCGCTAAATTATATATATTTTTTCTCCGAATAAACTGTTTTTGATTTTTTTAATTGCTTTTTTTGTAAATTTGCAGACTTAAAAAAATTAACAAAACCCCCAAAAAAATGTCATCAGCATTAATAATTACAATAATCGCATTATATTTCGCCATGCTGTTGGTAGTTAGTTATATAACAACCAAAAAAAAGGCGGATTCCAAACAGTTTTTCACGGGCGGCAGGCAGTCGCCGTGGTACGTGGTGGCCATCGCAATGATTGGCACGTCAATATCTGGCGTTACGTTCATCTCCGTGCCTGGAATGGTAAACGCCTCGGCTTTCGGATATTTGCAGATGGCGTTGGGTTTTGTGGCGGGATATTTTGCAATTGCATACATATTGCTGCCATTGTATTACAGGCTCAATCTCAATTCCATCTACACGTACCTCGACCAACGATTTGGCAACGGGAGCTACAAGGTGGGCGCGGCGTTCTTCTTGATTTCCAAGTTTTTGGGCTGCGGCGTGAGGATGTACCTGACGGCAATTGTGTTGCAGTTGATAATATTCAACGGCTTAGGCATACCATTCTGGCTCAATGTGGCTGTTACGATGCTCGTAGTGTGGCTCTACACTTACAGAGGCGGCGTCAAGACGTTGGTATGGACAGATATGTTGCAGACCCTCTCGCTGATATTGGCTGTGGTGCTGTGCATTTGGTACGTCGGCAAACAGTTGGGATTGGATTTTTCGGGAATGGTGTCGGCTGTGGTGGATTCGCCGATGTCGAGGATTTGGTATTTTGACGACATCAACCACAAGCAATTTTTCTTCAAACAGTTTTTGGCGGGAATGTTTACCACGATTGCAATGACGGGTCTCGACCAAGACATGATGCAAAAAAATTTGAGCTGCAAGAATTTGAAGGACGCGCAAAAAAACGTTGTAAGTTACGGATTCAGTTTTCTGCCAGTCAACTTGCTTTTCCTTGCGTTGGGCGTTTTGCTATACCAATACGCGGCGCAGTTGGGATTGTTTGTGGACGGACATTTGGCGGATGTCAATGGCAACCCCTTGAAGGCTGACGAACTTTTCCCGTACCTCGCTACCGGCGCAGATGCTGCGGGCAATCAATTTCTACCGGCAGCGGTGAGCGTCCTGTTTGTCTTGGGGCTGATAGCGGCGGCATTTTCATCGGCGGGGTCGGCTGTTACGGCGTTGACTACATCCGTCACAGTAGATATACTCCGCGCCGACAAACACGAAGACGAGACCAAACTCCGCCGCACACGCAATATCGTACACATCGCCAACACTTTGATAATGGGATTGTTGATATGCGCATTCAGCGTCATCGGCGACAATAGCGTGATAGACGCGGTATATGTGGTGGCAAGCTACACATACGGGCCGTTGTTGGGTTTGTATTTCTTCGGACTTTACACCAAACGTGTGGTGCGCGACCGTTGGGTGCCGGTTGTGTGCATACTTTCGCCGCTCATCTGCCTCGTGCTGAGCATAAATTCTGAGGAATGGTTCAATGGCTACAAGATGGGATATGAACTCCTTTTATATAACGGCGAAATCACGGCGTTGGGATTGTGGGCTATCTCATCATCAGAATCATCTCGTCAGTCATGAATTGGGCTGTGGGGCGGTTTGACAAATATCGCCGTGGAATGAGATTCATTGCACGGCGATAGATTGTTTTGTGTGGAGAATATTGCTTACTTGAACTCAACTTCCACGGTTACAGGCTTCAACTCTACCGTCTCGCCCGTTACAGGGTCTGCGCCGCATTTCATTGAGATTGTCAGGTTGTACTTGCCAAGAGTGTCGGGATTTTTCTTGAATTGCAAGAGAAACCATTTTGGAAGCATATACACGGGGTTGCTGGCTGAGATGGAGTCGAGATTCCTGAGCAGTTCGTCCTGTCCATAAATCCAAGCATTGTGCTCGCGCTTGTATCTAAGCGCATAGTAGAAGTCCCTCCACGCATTGATGTCGATCAAGTCGTTGAGAAGGCTACCGGCGGGATGTTTGTCGTCAAACTGCTTGTCGGCCACGACATCAATCGACAGCACAGGCAATACCGACACAAATTGTTGCTTGTTATGCGTACCATCGCTAAGCGTGTCTCCATAAGCAATAGCATACTTCTCAAAGTTGGTCTTTTCTGCATCGTTTTCAGCGTCGAATGCATAGTGCTTGTCGCCCCAGCCCCAATCCAGTACCACATACGGGAATCCGGCGACATCGTCGTCGGAGACGGTTTTATTGATTTGGATTGCATTGGGCACGAAATAAGTATCCACCAATGAGGGGAATCCGTACCACACGAGATTTTCAGCATCCTTTTTGTCGTCGCTGCACGCGGTGAGTTTCAACAGAAGGAACGCCAAGAAGAATATTGCTATCAGTCGTTTCATGGTGTTTATGATTTTTTATGTGAGTAAATATTTACTTTTGCGTAAATTGCAAAAACATTGCCAGCTCCTTCAGAACTAATTTATTTGTGCAGATTTTCGACGAATTCAAGATTGTACTTGTAATTCTTGTCATTACTTGTCGCATCACGAACATACTGACCGTCAGTGCAAAGTTTATACCTTTCTTTGGCATCGAAGACATCTTTGCAATAGTATCCATTTGAAGATGCACCCCACCCCCAGTTAAGATGGAGATAGCAAGGAGAAGTAGAGCTGCCACTGCCAGAATATTCATATCTGCAACTACCTTTGCCTGTTTCATCATCCACTTCCACCACTACGTATGTAAGCCTGTTGGAAACTGTAATCTTTTGATTGACATATCCGTCGGCAAGCCATGCATGTCCGTCTTTATACCACGTAACAATGAACTTCTTCTTTGTCCTGTTGCCACGCATCATCACAGGCCATCCTTTGTCAAGGCAATTCTTTACTTTGTCATACTTGTAGTCAACCAACTGGTTGGGAACGCTAAATCTCATTGCTTTCAACAACTTCAGCGCATTGTGCATATTGGCAGAACTGCTGGAACAGCCATAATCGGTCTTGACACCACTTCCTATCGTAGCGACAAGAGAGGACACCTGCTGCTTGTATTTCGGGTTGGCAACATTGCTGTCATCCTCCAACAATGCCCAGTCGTATGCAATGCCGTTGATAATGCCAGGATGCCGCCAGAATACGATTAGTTGCGATGTAGCGATGGCAACGCAGCCTGCCGCATAACCTGTGGGGCAATTGGAAGAACCTCCAACCTTCAAGTTATACGGATCGCCTTGGCTCCAATTGGTCTTTATCAGAGGCTTTACTTCAGATAGAGTTTCGACATGTGTGGTCGTATAGCACTGACAAGTCAACAGAAACCTCTGAATCACGCGCTTTGCCTTTGAGAGGGTGTTGGCTGTGTCGCTATCCGACTTAACGCCAAGTTTTTCGAGGACGGAACATTCGATAGAATCACGTTGCTCTTGCGCATTGGCGATGCACTCTGCGGCATAGTCAGTGGCGTAGCCGAGGAACACGTCGAAAGCAGGATTGTCGGAATCCAGTTCAAGGTTGCCGGTCTCGGAATACGCCAAGACCTGCTGAGGGATGCGAGCATCGGCAGAGATTACAGCGAATCCGTTGTCGCCAGGAGCATTGAACACATAGAGGGTGGTGTCGATGTCCGAATCGAAGAACGACTTGGACAGGCTGCCCTCTTTCGGCGTACCAAACGCCGTTACGGACAAACTGCTTTTGGAGAGTCTGTTGCCCATTACTTGGAGGGCAACTTTGGCTGCGGAATCCACGCTGATTTTTGGAGTTCCGTTGGCAAGTTCGGTCAAGTAGCCCATTTCCTCCGGAGAGAAGGAAAGAGTTGGCATTTCTTCTGTCGGGGTGCTTGCGCCCTCTTCTTCTGCCACTTCTGAGAGCGGCTCGCTGCACGCGGCTGCCATCATCAGTGCTGCCGCAAGTGCAAGAAATCTTAATCGTTTCATTTGCGTGATAATTTAATTATTATGTTGTTTTTAGTTGTTTCTCAATCGTTTACCTAACAGTGTAATTCTTGGAATCCACCACCGTCTTGCCATTCGAGACAATCACGGTATAGTTGCCTTCACCGTACTCGCGGAGACGGCAACTGAATGTAGTGCCACCTTTTGTAGTGATGCCGGCGACCTTCGCACCATCGCGATAGACTTCCACAGTATTGCTCTGCGAGATTTGGCAGAATTTCACCGTCAAGGTTGTTGACGCTGCGTCGTAGGAAACGATGGCTGACGTAGGCTTGTGCGGCATAACACATCCGTGCGGTTTTGGAAAGGAATGTCCGAACCCATTACCTTTCGTATTTGCGCAATATCTTTGCGCCGATGCGATGCCCGAAACAAATACAAGCATCATTGCAGCAAGTAGAATTTTTTTCATATTTCTTCGATTTTTTGTGTTGGTTTGACGATGCAAAATTATCAGAGCCCACAAAAAAATACAAATCTCAACTCTATAACGTTCCCTTTACATATTTTACAAAGCGTTGATTATTAGATGTTCCAGAGTCGGGAACATTACAAAAAGTGCCATCAACGGTGCAAAATAGCATAAAAAGACCCCGAAAAAAACTTGCACTTTTGAAAAAAATATGATATTTTTGTAAGGAAAATATAGACAGGAAATGAAACCAATTTACAAACTAATAATAGCGACCTTGATAGTCATCATACAGTCGTGCGCATCAAAAAACGAAGCATATTTGATGGTTGAACGAGTGAACAACCTTCTTGACGCTGATAGTGTCGAGCAAGCCACTATGTTGTTCCAACAAATTGATACAACACAGATAAACAATGAGGAAATACATATATATTACTCGCTTATCCAAACCATCATTGCTTTCCGCAATTATGAGAAGATAAATTCAGATTCAGTAATCAGCCATTGTGCCGATTTCTATCAAAAAAATGGTGACAAACATAAATATGCAACAGCAAAGCATTACCAAAGTTTTATCCAATTCGAATTAGGGAAAACATCGGATGCTGTTACCAACGCAAAAATCGCGGAAGAATATGCAGAACAAATTTCTGACAACAAATTGCTTAATAAAATTTATATGTTGCTTACTCTATTTAATTGCAATATAGACAATTTAGATTTAGGAATCATGTATGCCCGCAAACAAATAGAAACAGCCGAAAAGATAAAAAGCAACAAGTGGAAAGCGTATGCATACTTGTACATGGTGATTATCAACAACGAACTGCATAATGAAGATAGCGTAAGTTTCTACATAGACAAATGCCTGTCGCTTACCAAATATCTTGATTACAACGACAACTCATATTTATATAGCAACTTTGGCGAAATATGTTTAAAATCGGACACCATCACTGCTGAAAAATATTTTCTAAAAGCATTGTCCTACAAAAAACTTCCTGAAACGTATGCAAACCTATATAATATATATCGAAACAGCAACCCCCATAAAGCATCGCTGTACAAGGACTCTGCACTCGCCAACGCTTCTCAAAGCATGCAGATAGCAATATTACGCAACATAGCACAGGACGAGAAACGAGGACGCAACAACACCGCCGCGATAGAATCCCTTGAACAAATAATTCAATTGCAGGATACTTTGTTGTCGCATAAAAAAGATTCGGAAGTGCTTGAACTCCAAAAGAAATACGACTTTGAGAAACAGAACAACATCTTCCACCAAAGGATTAACATATTGATGTACGTCATCGTGTGCCTTACATTGATAGCCACATTAACATACATAAAAAGGAAAAACAGAGAAAACTGCCTTCAAAAAGAAAAGTCCGAAGCCGAAAAAAGAATTGCCATTATTGAAGCCCAAAACGCAAAACTTGAAAACGAAAGGCTTGAAATCGAATGTAAAAAAGCCGTCAACGAAAAAAACAAGAAGGAGGAAGAAATGCGGAACACCTATATAAGGATGAATTTTTTTTCCGACCTACAAAACACTTTGAATTGGTACAACGAACAATTAAAGGACGCAACCTCAGAAAAACAGAAACAGGCGTTACTCATACAAAAACAAAAAACAGAGCAGAAACTTGCCGAAAACCTTGCGCTATGTCAAGATATGTACGACAAAATCAAGCGAAATAAGACCGACCCAACATGGAACAAGGAAATTTTTGATTTATTTGTTGGATATTACGAAAACATCAACCCAAAATGTAAATCTTTTTTTTTAGTCCATTACGAAAATCTTGTTACAATCGACAAATTATACTTGATACTCAGTCATTTTGAAAACAAAACCACGGAACAAATTTGCGCCATCCTCGCTTGGTCGGATGGCACAATCCGCTCCCGCCGCTCCAAAATCAAGACAAAACAGATTCTCGATTATGAATATTGTTGATATAAAAATCACCTCATCCGCTGAATCATCTCGTCAGTCCTAAACTGGTCTTTCTTGCGATTGAAGTCAGCGAGTTTTTCGGGCGTGAGGTTGGCGTCGGAATTTTTGCCCCAACGACGGCAGAGATACAGCACGTCGAAAATCCTCGACAATTTATAACGCCTGCTCAACCTCAGACACAGGTCGTAATCCTCGCCGTAACTTACATTCTTGAATTGATGCTTGCGCACCAACTCCGTCAGATAGCACCTCGGCGCACCAAAACCATTGACCCTCAACGCATTGTTGACACCATTTTCGGGCGTATATTCGCGGTGGTCGATGATGATGTCATTTATCGGATTGAGGTCGATGTCAGTCAAGCGGTAACTTCCAACCAATACGCCGCATTTTTCCGCCAAAAACTTATCCACAATGGTCTGCAATGTATTTTCAGACGAATACACATCGTCGCTATCGAGCTGCACGGCTATTGCGCCACAGCGAGGGTCGTTGATAGCCTTGTTCCAACAGCCGCCAATATTAAGGTCGTCTTCCTCCGGCTCTATAATGACAAGGCGAGGGTCGATGATTCCACGAAACTTTGTAATACGTCTTACAGGCATCCGCGAATGATTGTCAACCACGATTACATTGAAGAGGAAATTGGTTCTCTGTCCAAGTGCCGACTGTATGGCGTCGCATATCACCTCGTCACGGTCTTTTACAGGGATAATGACGGAAGCCGTAGCCGGATAACGCCGCTTAATTTCGTCGAACCCTGCCACAGGCTCATTTACAGGCTTGATGATGCAATCGATATCTTTGAGAAATTTGGTGAAAACCCTCTCCGCCTCTATCTGATAATCGCGGTTTTTAGGGTCGCAATATGCGAAATGCGCCGCGTCCAAGTCGTCGCCTTCGTGGACGTTGACATCATAAAACGGCTCCGCAACACGTTCCACATTGCCAAAACGGGATAGTTGCAACCTAAAATCATAGAAACCGGCAAGCGTTGTGGTACGGTCGATGCGCTTGACAGCCTCCTTGGCGATGGCATTGTTGACCAAGACACACTGCCCAAAATCAAAACTGTCCCTCACCGAGCCGAGCATAAACTCTTCGCCCGAATAATACATCAAAGCGGTATCCTTGTTGACGAGCGTTGACAGAGGATCATGCGGCGATACGTCGCCCATAATCAGCAACGAACAGGGCTTGTCTGCACCCTCAAAAAAATCAGCGATAGCCTCGCCCGACCTGAAATCGACCGTGCGGCTGCCCTCAAACTTATCCGCCAAATTGGCGCAAGTATCTGATATTGCAATATTTAGCATAAGCATTTAATTTCGTAATCACCAATGTATCACAGTTATATAAAAACATCAAAGCTGTTCAAATTTTTGACGTGCGAAATTTACAAAAAAAAAATCATAAAAAAAAACGAAAAAAAATTTGGATATTATATTTATAATTTCTAACTTTCCGCCGTGAGACATTGTAGCAATGTCGCCATGGATGCGTGTCCTATTGCTTTGTATTTCGATTCTATTTTTCACACGTCATCAATGAGGCAACTACGTATGGCTCAAATAATTAGTATTAATATAAAACTCACGAATATGGCAAATGTAACCATACCGCCGAAATCAAGGGCAGAATGGAGTAAGCTCATTAGCGGAGAGATCGACCACAAATTCAAGAATTACGTCCTCCAAATCCGCATCTACCAAATGCGCAAGGACATCTCGATGGGTCGCCTCACGCTCGACGCAGCTACGACACAGCTGTACGAATTGTGCTGCAAGTATTCACTTGCTGTACAAGCGGACTGCAAAGACATTTTCAAGACATGGTAAGTTGTCAACTTAACACCAACATATTATGACAAACAAGATATTCACCAAACAAGAGGTAATCAACCTCATCAACGCCGGACACGTTATGCTCCTCTCGGGCAGTGATAAGGCTCTCTCGAACCTTCCCAAGGGCAAATGGGTCGCAGGCACAACGCCGTATTTTATGGATGGTACCGGCAAGGTGGATGAAGAAAACATCTTCGTTGATGACTTCACTGATATTGCCAAGAATGCCAAGGTTGAAGTATTCGACACCGCCGATGTGCACAACATCGCCAAGCGCGGCTACGACAACGGGTTCATCGTAATGAGCCTCCCAATCGACACAGAGATATACTTTGATTTTTCCAACAAGTCGCTCGAATACGAGGGCATCTACAACAACCCGCTCGTGGGTTTTGTGGCTTGCTGCAATTTCAACGACTACGGCAACTTCGGACAGCTCAAGACCTTTGTCGGCGCAGGCAACTACGGTCAGCTCTTCCACAACAAGGCTGTGGCCCTCTACGTGGAACTCCCCGAAAACATCACCGCTCGTACCGAAATCATCAACCTCGACACCATCGACTACTCTACGCCGAAAGTTGTGTTCCCCAAGACATCGTTCTTCCAGAGCGACTGCACCATAGACGGCAAGCCCGGCAACATCGCCGAGTACATGGAAAACTATGTGAAGCCACGCATGGGCGGCAAGGGTTACACTCAGATGATTACGTCGCAGAATGGGGCTCTCATCAACCGCGACCCGAAAGTTGTGGACACCGAAAAAGGCACAGTATCGTTCTTCTCGCCGGCTTACGCTGGCGACGAGTACTACCTCGTAAAACCCGGCAACGACTACCTCTCAATGTTCAACGATGCACTCAAAGCCAAAAAATCCGAAGTTGTGGCATGTTTCTCATGCATTTCCTACTTCTTCGGCGGCTCATTCGAGGGCAAGAGCATCATCAAAAACGGGTGCTACGCATTCGGCGAAATCGCATACCAGCTGCTCAACAAGACCATCGTAACTCTCGAAATCGACAGGGCGTAAGCAGGAAAGATTTAGAGAGGAACGAGGAGAGTCGAAAGAGTAAAGATTTTTAGTCGAAAGATTAAAGTCGAAAGATTAAAGAAGAAGATTATCGCCGTGTAATGAAAAGTCATTGCACGGCGATAGTTTTTTTGCCGTGCCGCAACCCCTGCCCTGACACCCATAAAAAAACTAAGAGCCTCCGTTGCCGGAAGCCCTTAGCCAAAAAGAGGGATATGAAATAAAGAGAAATAACAGAAAAATAACTTTGGTTTAGACGCGGGCGAGCCGCCCACACTCCATCAACTAAGCCAAATCCACTTCAAGGGTTACAATAGTCTTGTTGAGAAGCTGATAAGCAATCTCACCGAAGGTATAGACGCCATTGAAATCGATGTGCTTGTACTCGAAATCTCCGAGCCAGAAATACGACGTACACGACACACATGCAATCACGTCGGTCTTGCGTCCGAGGCGACGATTGAAGGTGGCTTGGTAGTCGTTGTTTTGTTTTACGATGTAATAGATGTCGCTCTCGTATGCCGGAGAGAAGAACACAGCCTCGCCAGTCTGCACATTGACGCTCTTGGTGTCGCGGTTGACGAGTGCGCCATTCTGCGAGGTGATGAGCTGCGGATAATGTCCAATCCTGCTCTTGACAGCCTCCAAGTAACTTGCAATGTTGCCCGGCTTGCCGTCGATAAGGCAGTCGCTCTGCTTGAATCCGGTCTTTGGGAATTTGAGCGCGGGAGTGGTGTCGTCGATGCTGTCCATATTCATAATCTCGGCGCGCACCCTGAGACGGTCGCTCACCTTTACGTACATCACAGCAGCCTTGTTGTCGTGCAATACGCCATCGGTACCTATCGCAACCTTGGGCTGAATCTTGCCATAGTTGCTCAGCAAGACACTCGAAATATAGCCGACAACGGGATTGTCATAGAGGTTTTCGTATTCGAGCGAATGATTGGCGAAGGTAAAATATACCTCCGAATCTATCGGCAATATTACGAATACAAAACCGTTGGAAAACTTGTTACGTTTGGCGATTTCAGAGATGTCGGTCTCGTCGAAAGTAGCAAACTCGCACTCCTCGGCAATAAGCGAAAAATCATCGACATAAATCTTCTTCTCATTAATCTTGCCTACGCCATCCATCACGTATGGAGACATACCAGCAATCCACTTGCCTTTAGGCAGGCCTTTGAGAGTTTCCTCATTGCCACAAAGGTGCATAATGCGTCCCTGCTTGATAAACTCCACGACCTGCTCTCTGGTGTATAATCCGTTTTTCATATTTCAACTGTTGTTTTTGCATTTTCCATTTTCCTACCCCTATTGCTTCGATTGTTTTCAGTTGCAAATATAGTATTAATTATCATACAAACAAATATTTTGAACACTTTTTTTGAAAATTGTTGGCATATTCTTTGAATCGAAAATATTTTTTGCTTTTTTAGTTTTGCATTACCGAAATAATATCTATTTTTGTAATTTGTAACAAACAAGGCATTTATGGGCAACAGCGTTCTTGACATAGTACAGCAATGGAGCGGCAAAACATTCCGCGAGGAGAGCATAGGACGCTCCTACGAGGGGCGGGATATTCGTGCCTTCACATTTGGCGACGGGCGGGCAAAAGTGCTTGCATGGTCGCAGATGCATGGCAACGAGCCTACGTCAACACTCGCGCTCCTCGACGTGCTCAATCGCATCGAGGAAGACAAGACGATGAAAAAACTGTTGCGCCACAGCATTACGCTCACCGCAATCCCGCTACTCAACCCCGACGGCTGCATACGCCACGACCGCCGCAACGCACAAGGCATCGACATCAACCGCGACGCTCAGAGCCTCATCTCGCCCGAAGCCAAGATATTGATGTCTGCATGGGAACGCCTGCACCCAGACTTCGCCTACAACCTCCACGACCAAGAGACACGCTACACGACGCTCTACCCGCCAACACCTACACTAATAGCAATGCTCGCTCCTGAATGTAGCCACGACAAGGCAATCACCCCGGCACGTGAACGCGCAATGAAACTGATTGCCCATACCGCAAAGCACCTCGACAATATATGCGACGGTGCCAAGGGACGCATCGCAAGGTACGACGATGTATATACGCCCACAGCCTTTGGCGACACTTTTATGCAGCTCGGCACATCGTCGATACTCATAGAAGCAGGCTCCATGCCGGGCGACCCTGAGCGCACCCACGCACGAGCGGCTATGTCGATGGCAATCATCAAAGGTTTGGAGGCTATTGCCCAACACCAGTTTGAGGCAAACACCGTACAGGAATACGACAGCCTGCCGCTCAACAAAGATTTTGACGGCTTGGAGATGATACTTGAAGGCATCGCCATCCACGATTCGCTCGGCAATTACCAAGCAGACCTCGGGATACGCAGAGTAAAGACATCCTGCAACCCGGAGGATTTCATCGACGATTCACACGACTTGCGGGTCATGAATATAGGCGACCTCTCCTCCACCCCATCAATCATCCGCACCAAGCTCAACGGCTACACGCTGAAAGGAACGCACAAGGATCTTTACATCGGCTGCAAGACAAGCGAGATCACATTAGTTGCCCCCGACGGCAGCTGCATCAACGCATACACCCTGATCGAAAACAACACACGCGATTTCGATTCAGACAAAACAAAATAATGAAAAATGGACAATACAAAACAGACACAACCGGCAGAGGAATACACCGAAGAAGAACGCCGTATGTATATACAAAATTATTTTAAGGTAACGAAGCTGGAATGGCCTCCGCTCGATAAACATGCGTACACTGCCCTTATCGGATGGTTTGTGGGGCTTATATTGATGGCATACCTCAAAAACGCCGGACCCACAATTGTATTTTGCACCACCTGCTTTGCCATTGGCACGTGGCAGCTGTGGCTGTACGTTGCGCCCTACCTCAAGAAAAAAAGGATTTTCACCTCCCGACGTCCCGAGGACGTAATGACGGGCTGGCTCATCAAAGACTTCAAGGAAACCGTAAAACCCCAAGCAATCAAAACCCTGAGCCTAAATATGAGCGACGTGCGTCCCGAAAATTTCATCATAATCCCAATTCCGATATATTGGGAGGCTCCGGGCATCGACAGCTCGCAGATAAAACGCAGCCCTCTCCCAGACGGCACATTCAACTATTCGATATGGAGGGTGCAAATCCTTGTGCTCACCAAACACTACATCAGTCTTTTCAAGTGCAACTACAATTGGCTCAACAACAGCGTTTCGAGCATCTCGACAAACGAATTTTACTTCCAGGACATCACCTCTATACGCAACGACATGAGGGAGATAGAGTATAAATTTTTTGACAACCCCGAACAACCAATCGGCGGCGGCAAGGTGTTCTGCGTCACCAATTTTTCGGGCGAATACCTCACCGTAGTCAACGACATCCCATCATTGAAAATCACTAAGGCATTAGCCGTTGACCTCGAATACATAGTGTCGCTGCTGAGGATGGTGATACGCAACCGACGGTTTGGAATCACGCACGAGGAAGTCTCCACGCAGGAGCAACAAGCAATCGAAGGCACTCCCGACAGCGACGCAAAACGACAAGAAACCACGGAGGCAATCAATTCAATCGACTACTTGCTCAACAAACGCGACGACGAACTCAACCAGCAGGAATCACAGTTTGGCGGCGCACCGTTCTCGAGTTTTGAAGACGGCAACGACGGCGACACTTCCGCGCCAGAATCTTCTTCTCCACAATAATCACAATTCAAAACGAGCAGCTCACATCAACAATATGACAAAAAAAATTACTGAGATATGAAACAATTAGCATTAATAATAATACTCCTCCTGACCGCCGCTACAGCACACCCGCAGGCAGTCAACAACTTGCGCCGCGCCACCGACTCGGTGATTACCACCTTTACAAAAGCCGTGGAAGACAAGCCGTACACCCGCACCGAACTCATCAAGGAGCCCACCAATTATTATATGGACGAACTTAACGACCTGACCGGCGATTCGATTTGGGTGGCTAATTTTGAGGATTTCAAATTTTACCGCACCCGCACCGACGGACGCTACACCGTGGCAGAATATTTCGAGGGCAAAAACGCGGCTCTCTTCGAGGCAGAGAAGATTTATTATTATTTTGACGACAAACGCCTCGTGATGACCGATTACAATTTCGTAAAGCACGGCGAAGATATGGAGGACATTGGAATGAGTATGTTCGTAGAGCAAAAACGCATCCTCTTTGAGGCAAACGGCAAACCGCTCAAATTTCCACTGATGCTATTTCGCGAAGGCGAAGGCGTAAGCTCAAGCCTCAATATGGACGAAATCCCGTTCCGACAAATCGACGTCCGCAAACTCATCTACGACAAAAACATCTACGAAGACATCGCTCATAAGATAATTAGCGGAGAGATGGAAAATTGAAAGTTGAAAATTGAAACTTCAATTACTTCTATTACTTCTATCACTTATTACTTCAATTACTTCACATGGAAATAACCCCATACGCCACAAGCACCAAGAGCAAGCGCGAGCAGGTGGAAGATATGTTTGACAACATCGCGCCAAAATACGATTTGCTAAATCATTCGTTGACCGTTGGCATCGACAGAATTTGGCGGCGTAAGGCTATCAAAATCGCCAACAAAAACAATCCCGCCACAATCCTCGACATCGCCGCTGGTACGGGCGACTTTTCAATATTGGAGGCACGGCGCACAAACGCTCAAATCACCGCCATCGACATTTCACAAGGAATGTTGGACATCGCCGTCCAAAAAGCCGAGAAGGAAGGATTGTCGTCGCGCATCACGTTCCAAAAAGCCGATTCGTTGGAGATGCCGTTTGAAGACAATACATTTGACGCCGCGACTGTGGGCTTTGGCGTGAGAAATTTTGTGGACATTCCCAAAGGATTGACGGAAATCCGTCGCGTCCTCAAACCCGGCGGTCGCCTCGTCGTCCTGGAACTCAGCGAACCATACAACCCCGTAGTCAAAGCTGGTTACGACCTCTATTTTCATAAAGTATTGCCATTCTTCGGGCGCATAGTCTCCAAAGACAAATCCGCCTACACCTACCTGCCCAACAGCGTTGAACAGTTCCCATACGGCGAGCGTTTCATCGAGATAATGAAAGGCTGCGGATACACCAACACCACTCTCAAATGGCTCAGTCTGGGCATTGCGGCGATATATTCGGGGGAGAAATAAATTACAATACCTCTATCACCCAATCTGTCAAATTTTTCTCTGTGCTGGAAAAGTTTGCACCGATTTTGAAAATCTTTTTGCCGGTCATATTGTAATGTCCGGCGTAGTTTTTCAGGTTGATTTGGTTGAGGGCAGTTTGAGCGTCTTGGTCAACCTTGAACTCAAAAATATACACGAAATCGTTGTTGATGAGCACAACGTCGGCGCGACCTTTTGAAAAATGAGGTTCGGAGATTGTATTATAACCCAAAATGCTGAATACCAAGAATATAACATTCTGGAAATCACGTTCTATAAGCGTAACACTTTTATCGTTGGCATACGGCAGGGTTTCAAACAGAGCTTGAAAACGTTTCAGAGCGTCCTCTACATTGCCCGTCCGAAAATCACGCGAAAAATCCAAATAGTCAAAGCCCGACGACTGAATATCCGACATATAAAACTCGTCGATGAGATTTGTCAAGAAACTGATTTTCACCTCATTGTTGGGGAAACCGAGGGTGTATTCTGCAATTTCGTCGTCGCCGTTCACCGACTTGATTGTCAGATAACCGCTATAATACAGCAACGGCACAAGTTCCGAAAAATCGTCGTCCTTGTAGTTTTCCAAACGGTTTTTGTAATATTTGACATCGCCATCGAGAAGACGATAGTCATAATTGGTGCTACGAATCCTCTGCATCAGAAATGTTGGTGTGCCGGTTTGATACCAATAATTCTTTAAATCCTTATCATCCAAGGCGTTAAACAGACTCACAGGATTAAAAACTTTTGTGCCTTCTTCGTGAAAGAGATAACTATCGTACCACCGTTTCAAGAGCGCAATCATTTGGTCAAAAGAGATTTTTCTTTTGTTGGCAAACGCTTGGATTTCATTCGTAAAATAGTCGGTAAGTTCTTTGTGCGTAATACCGCAAACAGCCGAATATTCAGCGTTTAACGATATGTCTTTGGGTTGATTGTTGCCGCTGAAAACAGTAGTTTTGGCAAACTTGGTAACTCCTGTAAAAAACACAAATCGGAGATACCTGTCGGCGGATTTCAATACCGAGAAAAATCCACGATAAATACCCTTGTCGATTTCCAAATTCTTACTGTTAATCAGAGGATTGTCGTATTCGTCAACGAGCATCACCGTTTTGAGTCCCGTCTTTTCATAAACCATTTTCAGGTCATATTCCAAACGGACAGAAAGGATTTTGCTGGCCTTGTGGTAAGGGGATTCGTTTTCATCGATTTCTTTATCAATTTTGTCCTGAATGTATGATTCGTCAAACTGTATGCCATTTTCGGCTTCAAATTCCTTTAAGACAATGTTAATTTTGGTAATCAACATCGACGAACCAATGGAATAATCACCACTTACAAAATCAATATAAAGTATCGGATATTTTACCCAATCTTTTTCCCATTGGGAGATTTTAAGACCTTCAAACAACTCTTTTTTGCCCTCGAAATATGCACGCAATGTGTTACACAACAGACTTTTACCAAATCTGCGCGGACGTGCGAGGAAATATGATGTTGTGGTGGAATGTGTAAGCTGAAATATGTAATCGGTTTTATCAACATAAACGGCATCACATTCCCTGAGTTTTTCAAAACTCTGTATTCCCAACGGGAAACGATTTTGTATCGGAGGTACCAACTGTTCCATAGCATTAAGATTTTCCGCAAATATACAATTATTTTTCAATCTGTCAAAAAAATTACCCCTCAATCTTGGTACTTTTCTCCGAAATTTTGGTAACGTTTGTTACAGCCAAAGCCGTTATCTTTGCAGTGTAAAAATTAATACGAAACACTATGAAGAAAACTTTCATAACAATTACAATTTTGTCTGCAATGCTCTTTGCGGCGTGCGGAGACCAAATGTCCAACAATAAAAACACTAATGAAATGACTGAACTCAATCTTACTCAGGAATGGGACAAGACGTTCCCAAAAAGCGAAAATGTAAACCATACCAAGGTAACATTCCGCAATCGTTACGGCATTGAACTCGCCGCCGATATGTACACACCTAAAAATGCGTCAGGAAAAATGCCCGCAATCGCTGTCAGCGGACCTTTTGGCGCAGTAAAAGAGCAATCGTCAGGACTTTATGCACAACATTTGGCAGAGCGTGGTTTTATCACCGTTGCCTTCGACCCATCTTTTACAGGCGAGAGCGGTGGCGAACCCCGTCGTATGGCATCGCCCGACATCAACACCGAAGATTTTCTTGCCGCTGTGGATTTCCTTTCAACACGCGAAAATGTTGACCCTGAACGCATTGGCATTGTAGGAATTTGCGGTTTTGGTGGAATGGCAATCAACGCAGCCGCCATCGACCCACGCATCAAAGCCACCGTCGCTTCCACAATGTACGATATGAGCAAGGTAAATGTTGAGGGTTATTTTGGCAGTGAAAACACTCCCGAACAGCGTATGGAAAAACGCCGCGCAATAGCCGCACAGCGCACCGAGGATTTCAAAAACGGCACTAACAAACGTGCAGGCGGTGTTATCGACCCTCTGCCCGACGATGCTCCGTGGTTTGTGAAAGATTATTATGCCTATTACAAAACTCCTCGCGGCTACCACAAACGCAGCGGAAATTCCAACGACGGATGGAATGTAATCGGTTGTCAATCGTTTCTAAATCAACCACTTTTGGCGTGGGCATCAGAAATCGAAACCCCAGTGCTATTGATACACGGCGAAAAGGCACACAGCCGTTATTTCAGCGAATACGCCTTTGAAAAAATGACCGGCAAGCACGTTGAGGGTCAATCAGTTAAAGAGGGTAACAAAGAACTTATGATAATCCCCGGCGCATCGCACGTTGACCTCTACGACGACAAGGCAGGTGTAATTCCGTATGAAAAAATTGAAAAATTTTTCAAGGAAAATTTGTAGTAGTTTGAATCTCGGAAAAATCGGAATTTTAATTATCTTTGCTTCGTAAATAAGCATTTGATTATTATGCAACAGATTGATTTCAATACAGTTCAACAGTTCAACGATTATTACGGATTTGAAACCTTGCATCCGCTTGTGAGCGTTGTGCGGTTCGATAAGGCGGTGGTTGTCGATGAATGTGATGTCCACTACGGATTGTACGCATTGTTTTTGAAGGAAAACAAGGGCTGCCAACTCTCTTACGGACGCACCAAATACGATTTCGACGAGATGACCGTAACATCTTTTGCGCCCGGTCAGACGGTGCACGTAGAGCCTAATCCCAATGTCTTGATGCCAAAATGGACGGCGTTGGTGTTTCATCCTGACTTTTTGGCGCGGACGCAGTTGGGACGGCAGATGTCACGTTACGAGTTTTTTTCGTACAGTAGCAACGAGGCTCTGCACCTCTCAAAGTCTGAAATCGAAATTTTCCGCAGCGTTTTGGATATGATAAGTCAGGAACTTCGCCACGCCATCGACAAGCACACACGCGAACTTATTGTCTCTAATATTGAATTGCTCTTGAACTATTGTCTGCGTTTTTACGACCGTCAGTTTATTACCCGTGAGGAAATCAATCACGCCGTTGTTAAAAAATTTGTGGTTCTTCTCCGCGATTATCTATCCCAACAGGCTGAATCTGAGGGTATTCCGTCGGTAGCATACTTTGCCGAAAAATGCAATCTCACATCGGGATATTTTGGCGAATTGGTGAAAACTGAAACCGGACGCACCGCACAAGATTTCATTGCCGACGCCATCGTAACCCGCGCCAAAGAACTCCTCAACGATTCCACATTCAACATTTCACAAGTGGCGTACACCCTCGGTTTCGGTTATCCACAGCATTTTGTTAGGTTTTTCAAAAGAAAAACAGGCAAGACACCGACGGAATACAGGGGCGCGGCGTAGAATTGGGGCGCAGCATTATTATTACAACGCAACATAAAACTTTAACATAATTTATTTCCATTCTTGCCAAAGTATTGTTAACTTTGCGGCATGATTTTTAGGCTGTTGATATTATTAAGCATCTTAGTTTCAACGTCTTGCGCAGTAGAGTCGCGGGATGTGGAGGTTTTGTATGCCGACGATAGCCGACAATCTTTGTGGAACGACGGATGCTCGTCTGAGGTGCAGAACCAAGGGTTTTCGTGGTTCGGACTTGTAGAAAGTGAAGATGCGCCCGTATTGCGCAATGTGGTGCGGATGCAATCAGTACATCGCGTTTATGAAAAGCGCAAGACATTTGCTTCTGGTTCGTTAAGTGTTTCATTAATAACAATTCCCTTAAAACATCTCGCTAAGGAACGGCTCAAAGTCTGCCATCTGAATCATCATGGCGGACAGTTGCTGTATTTCCTTTGCACTCTCCGTAATTGATTTGCCATTTTACACATTATGTTTAACACCGAAGGCGCGGCATAATTACGTGCTTTCTGGGATTCTCGTATTAATTCATTAATCAAAAATAATGGCAAATAAAGATAATTCAATAATGCCAATCGAGGAGTACGTGGAGGACTTTTCGGTTGGCCACGTAACCAAACGCAAGGTGTTTGGCTACATCGGGTTGCTGTGGCTTGCGCTCGGCGCGGCGGCATTGGTCGCGCAGTCGTTTACCGACGACAATAGTCCAATCACAATGTTTTTGCTCATTGCCGGCATCAGCCTTGTAATCTATGGCGTCATAGTGTTCTTTGTGAAAAAAGAGAGGTACTTCTATGACGGCAGACCGATGAAAATGCGCGAATTTTTGTTCGACCAGGCGTGTTTCGACGACGTTATGAAACTCTACAACGAACAGAATTTCAGCGACATGTTGGACATCAGCCGTTCGTCGGCATCGAAAATGAAACTGAAAGTCTTGTTCGCAACCGACTATTCAATCGCATTTTCGCAAATCTACAAGTTCAACCTCTACGATTTTGAACCTGCGGAGCCAGTCCGCGTACACGACAAGGCTCACTGCAACTCTCTCAACACATTGGTAATCACCTACTAATGGTTACGTTTTTCTGTCAATTTTAATTTTTGCTGCGGGAATGAAGGTTTTTCCGCATTTCCGCAGCGTTTTTTATAATAACATTTATAACAAAAGAGTAAAAAAATGGAACTTTCAGGGATGCCCTTGTGGGCTTGGATTTTGTTTTATGTGCTTGTGTTGATAATGCTGGTTGCCGATTTAAAAATGTTTGGCAAGAAAGGTCAGCACGAGGTAAATGTGGGCGAAGCACTCAGGATGACAGGCGTTTGGATAGGCGTATCGCTCTTGTTTTGTGTTGGAATATATTTCTTTTACCCTCACGACCCACACGAAAAAGCGTTGGAATTTCTATCGGGCTACCTTATCGAAAAGTCGCTTTCGATGGACAACCTTTTTGTCTTTTTGATGCTATTTTCGTTTTTCGGCGTTGACCGCAAATATCAGCACGAAGTTTTGTTTTGGGGCATTTTTGGAGCGTTGATTCTAAGGAGCATTTTCATTTTTGCAGGGGCGGCAATCGTGGAGCGTTTTGACTGGGTGCTCGGACTTTTTGGTCTGTTTTTGCTCTATACCGGCGCAAAAATGTTTGCAGGCAACAACGACCAGCAATCCAATCCGTCTAACAACGTTATCGTAAAGTGGTTCAAGAAGTTGTACCCGGTAACGGAAGGAATGCGCGACGACAAGTTTTTTGTCATCGAAAACGGCAAGCGTTTTGCAACTCCGCTTTTCATAACTCTCATCGTAATCGAAACCACCGACGTTGCGTTTGCTGTTGACAGCATTCCCGCTGTGTTTTCGGTAAGCCGCGACCCTTTTATTGTGCTTACAAGCAATATTTTCGCTATTCTCGGACTTAGGGCTCTGTACTTTGCATTGGCGGCTGTCTCGCAATATTTCAAATATCTAAAATATGGCTTGGGTGTGATTCTGATTTTTATTGGAATCAAAATGTTGCTCGAAATGGACGGTTACGTCAACGCAGTTTTCCAACATTTTGGCTGTGAAATCGCCGTACCGCACATCGAAATCCCAACGCCCGTAAGTCTTATCGTAATATTCTCTGTGTTAGGACTTTCGATGGCACTTTCAGCAATCATTAAAACAAAAGAAAAATAAACATATATGGAAGGATTCTTTTTAGTAACGGCTATATTGGCGTTTGCGAGCATTTGGGCTTGCAAGGTGGGCTACAAGTTTGGAGTGCCGATTTTGCTGATGTTCCTCTTTACGGGAATGGCGTTTGGCGACGGCGGACTTAGGCTCATCATGTTCGACAACTTTGAAACCGCCTCCACTATCGGCACGGTGGCTCTGTGCGTGATATTGTTTTCAGGCGGCATGGACACCAAATTTTCCGACATCCGTCCGGTGCTTACCGAGGGCGTCATTTTGGCGACATTCGGGGTTGCGCTCACAGCCATAATCACCGGCTTTGTGATAAAAGGCGTTTTTGGCTTGATGCTGGGGAGTACGATAGGCATTGCGTCGTGCTTGCTGTTGGCGTCAACGATGGCTTCAACGGATTCTGCGTCGGTATTTTCGATTCTGCGCTCCCAAAACCTCAACCTCAAAAACCGTCTCCGCCCGCTCCTCGAATCCGAAAGCGGCAGCAACGACCCCGTGGCATACATTATGACCGTTACGCTAATAGGAATCGTAAAACAGGGAGATTCAGTAGATTATGCGTCGGTGGTGCTTGACGTGGTGATGAAACTTGCGATGGGCGGATTGTCGGGCTTCCTCGTGGCAAAATTGTTCGTAATCGCTCTCAACAAACTCAACATCGACAATGCCTCGCTCTATCCTATTGCGGTATTGGCGGGCTGTCTGTTTATATTTTCGGTGTCGTATTTTGTGGGCGGCAACAGTTATTTGGCGGTGTATATCGGCGGACTTGTCATCGGCAATTCCACCTTTGTGCACAAGCGCGCCACAATCAATTTTTTGGACGGTCTTACGTGGCTCTGCCAGCTTATTATGTTCTTGACGTTGGGACTTTTGGTGTCGCCAAAAGAACTTTTGCCAACCATCGTGCCGGGCATCGTAATCTCGGTGGTGATGATATTGATAGCCCGTCCTGCGAGTGTTTTCTTGTGCCTTGCCCCGTTCAAGAGGAGTTTCAAGGAAAAACTGTTTATATCGTGGGTGGGATTGAAGGGCGCGGCTCCGATTATCTTTGCCATAATGCTCCTCACAGCCGGCACGCCCGACGCTGCAAGGGAGTTCAACATCGTGTTTATGTGCACATTGATTTCGCTGTTGGTGCAGGGCACGTCGCTGACATTAATGGCAAAAAAACTGAATCTCATCGAGGAAAGCGACGAACTGTCGCAGCCCAAGAATTTTGATTTGGAATTTTCTGACGACATCAAGTCCGTAACCACCGAAATCAAAATCACTCAGGACGACCTCGACGAGCGCGGACATTTCATCAAAGACCTTCCTCTTCCCGAAAACACACTCGTAATAATGGTAAAGCGCGGCGGGCGTTATTTTGTGCCCAAAGGCCGGACTGAACTCTTTGACGGCGACCACCTCCTCATCATCACCGACGACAAGAATCTATTGATGAAGACCCTGAGTGCGAGCGGGATAGGGTACAACAATGCGCAAACATAATTTCACTCTTGCCCTAACCCAAGGGCAGCGCAAAGTTAAAGAAAGATTTTGAAGTTGGCAAAGTTTTTTTTATCTTTGCCCTTGCAACCAAAAACATTCAGCGATTATGGGCATTTACTTGAATCCAAATAGCATACTCTTGAAAGAGGCAATGCAGTCAGAGATTTATGTTGATAAATCTTTGATAATTAGAGAATTGAATAAATTTATAAGGACTGAGAACAAATTTCTCTGCGTATCTCGTCCGCGTCGTTTTGGCAAGAGTATGGCGAGCCACCTGATTAGTTCGTATTACGGCAAAAATACGGATTCGCTGCCACTGTTTGAAAAACTCAAAATCTATCAGGACGAGAGTTTCTCTCTACATTATGGTAAATACAATGTTATCAAGTTGGATATCAACGGAATGTACCGCAATATTGATAAGAAAATCAATTTGGTTAAGAAAATTAACCGCACAGTTGTAGAAGAATTGAAAGAAATTTTTCCTGCCGTCAAGTTGTCGCTGAAAGATTCGCTCGCTGACGCAATGTTGAAAATTTTTTCCAAAACCGGCGAACAATTCGTAATCATTATGGACGAATACGATGTCCTTATCCGCGAGGAAGAAAGCGACGAGGTTTTCTTGCCGTATTTGGAATTTTTGAACGGACTTTTCAAAAACAGCACGCTCAAACCTGCTATCGCTATGGCATATCTTACAGGTATTCTGCCTATTGTGCGCGACAAGGTGGAGAGCAAACTCAATGAGTTTATAGAGATTACAGTTGTCAATCCTAAAATGTTTGCCGAATTTACGGGTTTTACAAAAGACGAGGTAAAAGATTTGTGCCAAAAGTATTCGATGGATTACAACGAATGTCTGCGTTGGTACGATGGCTATCGGCTCAACAAAGATGTAAGTGTCTGCAACCCAAAGGCTGTGGTGGAGGCTATGATGGATAATGAATTTGCTAACCATTGGTCAAACACGGGCAGTTACGAAAACATCAAAGATTACATTGAATATGATTTTGATGGAATCCGCAAAGACGTTAAGACTATGCTCGGCGGCGGCAGAGTTAAGGTGAATGTTTTGAGTTTCCTCAATTCCAAAAAATGTTTCAAAAACAAGGACGACGTTTTTACATATCTCATTCATTTGGGCTACCTTACATACGACAAGGACACCAAAGAGTGTTACATCCCAAATTTTGAGGTACGTGAACAGTGGGTTTTGGCTATCGAGGGCAACAAAAACTATGCTCAAACACTGAAAATGATTCACGACAGCGAGAAACTCCTCGAAGAAACTATTAAGGGCAACGCAGAATATGTTGCAGCCGTATTGAAGGAGGCTCACAGCCGTCAGACCAACCCACTGACTTACAACAACGAAGCCACGTTTCAATCGGCGATAGGCTTGGCTTTTTTCCGCGCCAACGACTATTATACAGTCATCAAGGAACTTCCAAGTGGCGACGGCTATGCAGATTTGGCTTTCATTCCCGTCAATCCGAAAGACCCCGCTTTAATAATCGAACTCAAAAGTAGCACTTCTACGGCTCAGGGCGCAATAGATCAAATCAAAAAGAAAAATTACAAACAGGTTCTTCGCAATTACAGCGGCAATATGGTGTTGGTGGGAATCAAATATCACCCCGACACTCACGACCACGAATGTGTGATAGAGAGGATTGTGTACTAAAATAATCACCATTATGACGACACAAAGTTAATTAATCTTAAAATCTAAAATTATCGCTTGCGATATAAATTTTATTTTCTAATTTTGTGTCGTAAACGATATAAATAATTTTAAGATAAAAGATATGGCAAAGATTTACGATTTTAAGGCTCTCACGAGCAGAGGTAAAGAACTCGATTTCAAGGAGTTTGAGGGTAAGGTGTTGTTGATTGTCAACACGGCGAGCAAGTGCGGTTTCACTCCGCAGTTTGCAGGTTTGGAAGAACTGAACCAAAAATTCAAGGACAAGGGATTGGTTGTGATTGGTTTTCCGTGCAATCAGTTTGCCGAGCAAGACCCGGGCAGCGACAGCGAGATTGAGGGTTTCTGCCAATTGAACTATGGCGTAACATTCCAAATTATGAAAAAAATCGATGTCAACGGTGCAAATGCCGACCCGATTTTTGAGTATCTCAAATCGCAGGCTCCCACCGAGGAGTACAAGGGTTTGAAAGCCAAGGCCGCCAAAACTCTCTTCAAAACCATCAGCAAGAGCGTGGAGAAAGACAGCGACATCAAATGGAATTTCACCAAGTTCTTGATTTCCAAGGACGGTGAAACCATCAAGCGTTATGCTCCCACCACCGAGCCTAAGGATTTTGAAAATGATGTTGAATCAATGTTGGCGTAATTATGCACGACGAACTAAAACTTGATAATCAGATTTGTTTCCGGCTGTATTCGGCGTCGCGCCTGATTACTCAGGCTTACACGCCGATGCTTTCGGAATTGGGCATCACGTATCCGCAATATTTGGTTTTGATGGTGCTTTGGGAGAAGGACAACCAACCTGTCAACGACATTGCTCACCGTCTGATTTTGGAAACCAACACCGTAACGCCGCTCATTCAGCGTATGGAAAAACAAGGTCTCATCTCCCGCAAACAGGGCGATAAGGACAAGCGTCAACAGATTGTAAGTCTTACACTTAGCGGCAAGGAGATGGAAGAGCGAGCCTATCAACTGATTCCGCCAGCGATGCTCGGACGACTTGCCGCCTGTCCGCTGCAATTGGATGATTATCAAAATCTTGCAAAAGAACTCGATTCTATTATTAACACGTTGAAAAAATAATTATGGCTAATCAATGCGCAAATTGTAAACTACGTGCCAAATACGACCAAAAACCCACATCGTTGGTGGGACGTTTTTGGCGTTGGCACATCAACTTCTGTCCGGGTTGGAAGGCGTATTTCACGTCGTTGCCCGCCGAAAAACAACAGGAACTCCGCGAGAAGTACCAATTCACGAAATATAGTTCATAAATGCTACTGTAAAATGAGCGGCGTATTGGTTTTCAACCAGTACGCCGTATTCTTTCCATTGCTGTTGGTCTTTTCAATGACAATTTTTCGGCGAATCTTGTTTGATCAACTATGTATTAATCACTTCCTCAATTCTTCATCAATTTTTGTCTTGTAATATTCGACCCCTTGGAAGCTGGTGTGAAAATCCTTTACCACGCCGTCTTTGCCAATGATGACATACGAGGGGATGCCGGTGAAATCCCATTTCTTTTTCAGGGAACTCATTTGAGAACCCGTGAGGCGGTAATGATGACCTTTCATCGCGGGTATCATACCGTTGTAGGCATCGAGGGGCGAACTGTCGTCGGCAAGGAAAAGGAATTCAACATCTTTGCCTTCAAAATACTCCTTCATTGGCTTCATCTGTTCTATCGCCGAGCGGCACGGAGCGCACCAAGTGTTCCAAAAATCAATGAAAACCACCTTGCCCTTGAAATCCTTTATCAAATCCACCAACAGCGCGTCGCCTTCGTTGTCGCCAGCCTTGTGCTCAAAATATCCGCCGCGCTGTTTTTCCACCTCGATACGCGCGAGGTTTGCGGCGTTGCGGTTACGGATGTAATTGGCATAAAACGGGAAACGCATTTTTTCAACTTCCTTAATCGAAGAATCTGGCACAATGGAATGTGCGGCAAAATGTTCCCTGCATATTCCCTGCAATTTGATGAAATCCTTGATATAACTATTGCCGTTGCCAAGGATTTTGTTTATAAATTGCTCTTTGGCAGCCGCTAAGGATTTCATTTTGGCATTCATCTTTTCGGTAACGGCATCGTTGTACCTGCGCTGATAGTCTTTTTCTTCAAAAGTACGCGAATCGTCCTTGTCCAAAAGTTTCTGCGCCACCGACGCCGCAATCTGTTTGTCATCATCGGTAGTAGCCAAATCTTTGTACAACTGCGCAAGGTAGCCAATTACCTCGTCATAGTATTTAATTTCATAAATGTGATTCTCCACATTCATATTCCATCCGTAAATGTTGTAATCGTACCTGTCGGCATAAAACATCATAATGTCGTCAAGATTAAGGAGTTGAGGATAATTCCAATAATCATCGTCGGCGACGGGACGCTTGAAGTCGGGAATGGGGTCGTTGTATTTTTTGCCGTTGGCTTGACGGTAACTATCCTCGATAAAATGCGCTCCCATCGACAGAAGGTAGGCACACTCGCAACGCATATTAATTTTCAATAATTCCTTGGCACGTTTGGTGACCGACGCAGCATCCACCTGTTTGCAAAATTCATTGTAGGCATTCAGGACATATTGCTTGTACTCCGACATAGAGAATTTGGCTATTTTTTGCATAATTTCTACGCTGCCGTTGATGTACTGACGATAGAAAGCACGTCCAAAATTTTGGTCGAGGGCATAATTGACATCCACATTCTCGCCCGAAAAATACGGAGTGAGCCTTCTGTCAGCGAGTTCCCACGGCTTATATACTTGCTTGAAATCATAATCCAAAACAACTGTCTTGCCAGCGGAAAGAAGTACCGAATTGCTGATTATGGGACGCAGCGAAACAAAAACTACCTGATGTTTGGCAGTCATCGGCACTTGGATTTCATACGAACCGTCGCTGCCAAGTTTTGCGGTGTAGTTTTCCTGTTCGCCAGAAAAAGGATTGTCGATATGCACCGACATTTCGGGATTCAACTGCGAACCAAAAACCCTTGCGTCAAAGCCATAAACCTTGCCTTTGAGAACAGCCGGTATCATCGAAAATTCTTGTTTTTCAAGACTTTTGCCATCGTCCTTGATATTGGCGGCGTAATTTTTGACGGCATCGGGCACGGTGATTCTGCGGCTGATTTCCTCGGCGGCTTGGTCGGTGATGGCAATGTCAAACATCTTGAAACATTGATCGCAATAGTCCTCAATGAAGTCGAAGCGGTCAACGGCCTTGTCCAATGGCGGGAAGTAGAGGACAAACCTCGACTCTTCGCCTTGGGGTTTCTGAATGAATGGGCCATTGAGTTCGATGCCCTCAGCCGATTGCACCTTGTACTCCTTGCCGCCAGCAACGAGTCGGCTTGTTCCGTTGATATTGAACCCTCCTCCGTGGTAATACACCATATAGAGTTTGGTAACATCGTTTTGGAGGACCACCTTTTCGATGCCAAGGCTCAGTCCGCCAATTCCCTTTGCCCCGAAAGTGGGGTTTTCAATTACTCGCTGCGCCGAAACAGTGAGCGCAAAGAGCAAGAAGATAATTGTCAGTAGTCTTTTCATTTTTGTAGTGTATTTGTGTGTTATTTTTTCATTTTATCCTCAAAATATGCCTTATAATCAGCACGTTTGATATTTTGCAAAATATTCTGTTTCTCCAAATCTGACAAAGGAGTTATTGGCGAAAAGTCGTCGTAAAACTGTACCGCGTGCATCAAACGATAAAATTCTACAAAATCATCGCTCAATCCCAACGACTTGATATAATCGGTGTCGAGAAGAATTGCGCCGTCGCCATTGCTATTTTCTGCGACAATCCAATCGGGATGCTGCGCCAAATTTTCAGGCGAAGATGGCAACGAGTCGGCGTTTTGCTTTATGTAATTGATTACAAAATTGTACGCCGTCACAGTGGAGAAAATCTCGTCCTCATTAATCGGGAAAACAGATTTCAACTTGTCGGATTTTGGATCAATGGACGACAAATCAAGATAACGTCTTTTGATTGTGTTAAGATCCATATATTTCCTTGAATACCGACGTCCATTTTTCAAATCTTCCGTTGTGAAAGCCGTCGGTTCCGGTCTTTCTATGAATGTCCTCTCGGAATTGTAAACCCAACTGCCACCAGAGCAATTTTTGAAACCATAAGCATCTGTGGCAGAAAGAGCGAGGTTGTCTTCATAAGCGTAAAACATCAGCGTGTCGCCCGGCTCTACAATGTAGTTTAAGATTTGACCGGCAAAGGAGTTCCAACCCATATCATCAGTTCCGAAAAGGTCTCGCAATGGAAGTTCCGACACGCCCGTTACGGGAATCTTAAATTCATAACAATAGCCGTAATGGTCGGTGGAATCGAGCGGAAGTGCTGTTACATTCTTGGATTCCAAGTAGTTGAACACCTGCATATCGTTAGGTCTGTTGAGTTCACGCCTTGCCAAAGCCGATGCGCCGTGCGCTGTATTACGCAAGTAGAGGCGCACAACAGCGGTGTCAATGCGGTATTCGTGTTTCTTGAATGTAGTAGAATCCCAGGCCCCCCTGCCTATCGTCCATTCTTGCATCAATGACATTTTCATTGCACTTTCATTGTAATACCTACTTACCTGCCTGCCATTGACAAACATAGAGAAAACTTTACTTTCTCCTTCACCCCACTCATCAAAACTTTTGAGATTGAGCGTAATTTTTTCGCCCGACTTTTTGGAAAGTGCAATTTGGTTGTCGGAGACCGATTCGTAGTTCCAAAAATCGTTATGATAGATGGCGAACTCCTCATAGAGACCGAGCACCCATTCTTTGGTATTGATGTCGTGGTAATTGCCGACAAGACGCGTCGGAATCTCACTGCCGTAGGGGTTGCAGGCGGCAATCAGCGCAACCAATGCAACCAAAATTGATAATTTTTTCATTGTTGATTTCTGTTTTTATAAAGTTCTACAATTTCGTCAATCGAAATTTTGAGCATATCGATTTCGTTGAAGAAATCGTTGAGTTGCTCCTTCATAAACAATTCGCGGCGCATAATGAGGATTTTGTCTGCCGCGCCCTGCGACACAAAATATCCGATTCCGCGCTTGTTGAAGATGATGTCCTTGTTTTGCAAAAAGTCGTAGGAGCGCACCACGGTATTGGCGTTGACTTCGAGATAGGCGGCATATTCGCGAACAGACGGAATACGCTCCTCCTCCTTGAAAACACCCGTGATGATTTCGCCGCAAATCCTATCGACAATTTGCATATATATCGGTTTGCTTTCTTTGAAATCCATAATTAATTACGATTTGAGGGTTAGACGACAGAACCTTCGGTAAGCGATTGCAGTACAGATGGCTACAATAGAGAATCCGAAAACGAGTTGGAAGATTGTCACGCGGCAACTTTCGGCGGTGATGCAGTCGTAGAAACTACCTGAGCAAAAATAATCTACATCGACAAAATTTTTGAGCATCAGCACCACAAACGTCGCCACACCGACAAACACACCGAATTTACTTGGGTCGGCATATTGATAGTATATCGAACTAATGAGCATCATCAATCCAGACATACAGAGGTACAGGCAGAAATGGAGGCGATACATCTCCCAACGAGACGGCATCTCGGATTCTTTCAAGAGCATCTTGCCATTAACCCTTGCCATACGAATTATTTCGCCATTATCATCTTGCGTTTCAAAATGCTCGAAGTATTGAGGGGCAAGCCAAATAATCGCAAAAGCAAACAGCGTGGGAATCACCCAACACACCACAAACTTTGCCCAAAACTTTTCGGCATTGGAGGCGGGTTGCAGCAATTCGGGAATCAAAGTCTTGTTGTAGCCGGTAGCTGCAAACATCGCACTCGTTACCAACACTCCGACATACATAAACAAGTCAACACCCGCCAACATATAAAAGACAAAAGACGTAAAAGACCTTCCAATCCAATTCGGGAACATCAACAACGACGAACAGATGAGCATCACTGCAATCGTCGCTACAAGTATGCCGACAAATACCGGTCGCAATTTGGAGTATTCGCAATGGAACACATTCCAAAACCTTTTGAAACTGAATCTTTCCATAATTGGCTACCAATTAAAGAGTTTGACATTCAATTGTTTGCGCCTATAAATGAAATAGGCAGACACAGCACTGAGTACGAAAAATACGATAGCAAAAATGACCCACAGCCAATAGAGACTCTCGACGGTTGTGACATTGCGTTGAATGAAAACCCTTATCGGGTCGAGCCACATCAAATCTTTATCTTGCATTATTACAACCAAATATCTGACAAGCACCACAATAGCCGCAATGACCGCAACGGCAACCACAGCCGCAAACCTTCTGAACATCGCGCCCCAAAACAAGAAGATGCCTCCCAAAAACACCATCAAGCCCAACAACGGAACATAACTTTCATTCAGATTGTTGCTGTCTTCGTAATGAAAACATATTTTGACCGACACAGCCAAAAAAATCATCGGCAACACAAAATGACGGATTATTTTGACGACATATTTTTCGAGCATTGAGGCGGGAGCGACGAGCAAATCGGTGCAAGAAGTCTTGGATTGGAACGTGTTGGTAATCCTCGACGTCATTATCAGCACCAAAACCGCACCTACCGACATCAAAAATCCCAAGAAACCTGACCTCGACGGATAATGTTGATAATGGCACCACAGATACATCGCCATCATAAAAAGGATTGCAGCCAACGGCGCAGCAATCTGTTTGGCATTGAGGACAAAATCGCGTCTGAGATACGTCCAAAATCGTTTTATGTTGAATGTTTTGTTCATAATTATTTCTGAAAAATATTGTTTGATTTGTGAGGATTTGTAAGATTTCCCGCTTGCAGCGGCTTCTTTTCCAAACCATTTATTTTTTGAAGACATCAGAGATTTTTTCTCGCTCCGCCAAGACAGCGTTGAAAAGGAGTTCGATATTCAGAGGCGTCTCAGAATCGTCGTCAAGACGCTTGATTACAGAGAGTTTGCCGCCAAAATTGTCCTGCGAATAGATGGCGTTTTCGGAGGTTGATGCGGAGAAAATGAGATTTTTCTCGATGTCGATCACCGATTGGTCAAACACGCACTTCTTGCCGTCGATAATCGTGATGTGGTCGATGAGATTCTGCACGTCGGCTACCTGGTGGGTGGAGATGATGATGGTGCGGTGGTCGTCCATGCAAGACGAAACCACTTGGCGGAATTGACTTTTGGACGGGATGTCGAGGCCGTTGGTGGGTTCGTCCATAATGAGGAGCGACGTATTGGCGGCGAGGGCAAAACACATGAACGCCTTTTTCTTCTGACCCATCGAGAGTTTGTCGAGGCGGATGTTGATGTCCATATTGAAACCGCTGAGGCACTTGTCCAAAGTTTCACGGCTGAATTTAGGATAGAACGGCGCGTTGAGTTTCACATATTTTTCAAATGTAACCCTCGGCAATTCAAACTCTTCCGGCACAAGAAACATGTCGGCAAGGGCGTTGGGATTGCGCTTGGTAACGTCCATACCATTGAACTCGATTTTGCCGCCCTGCGGAAACAATAGTCCGCACATCAGATAAAGTAGCGTCGATTTTCCCGCGCCATTGAGACCGAGAAGACCGTAGATTGTACCTTCACAAAATTGAAGGCTCAGATTGTCAAACACTTCGTGCTTGCCATAACTGAATTTTATGTTGTCGATTAGTATCATAGTGTATTAATGTATTAGTACACCGCAAAATTAAGATGCGTTTTTGGATTGTGCAAATATTTTTGCTGGAAATTTTCGTTAAAAAAGGTTAATAAAAATTCCCCTGCAACACTACCAGCATTATTCTCTGCAAATCAAGGTTATAAAATTGTTTTGGCAGCAACGCAATTTTTTGTTACCTTTGCCACGTCAAAACTAACATACAAAAAATGAAACTCAACACATTAATATTGATAATTGCAGCATTGGCGATTACATTATCGTCGTGCAAAAAGACCAAGACGCAACTCGAAGAAGACACCGACGCAATCAAGAGTTACCTCGCCGCCAACGGAATCAACGCCACGGAATTAAGCAACGTGTTTTACCAAACAATCACCGAGGGCACGGGCGAACAATGCGCACTTGGCGACACAGTTGCCATCAAATACCAGGCGTCAACAACAGAAAACCCCACCAACATCTTCGCCAAAAACGAGGGCAACAAGGCAACGATATATTTCCTGCCAGTAATGCTCGGCGGCACAGCCAACGGCGAAACACCGATCTACGGTCTCCAAATCGGACTCACGACAATGAAGGAAGGCGGCAAATCGAGGTTTTACATACCGTCGTCATACGCCTACGGAGCGTCAAAAATAAGCACCGACAGCATCCAATACGCCAACTTAATATACGAAGTGGAACTCTGTGAAATCATCCGTCGTGACAAGAAACATTGACATAGTACCCGCCCCGCCGCTCTATCAGTACCACGCCAAAGGCGGCACAGTGGTGTTGATAGACGTATTGAGGTTTACATCAACGCTCACCACGGCACTTGCCAACGGCGCATTGTGGGCGGAGACATTCGCCGCCCCCGAAAAAGCCCTTGCAAAACGCGACGAAGGCTACATTGTGGCAGGTGAAAAAAACGGAATTGTACTCGATGGCTTCCTCTACAACAACTCGCCAGTATCGATGACCCGCGAAAACATCGGCGGCAGAAAGTTGGCATTTGTTACCACCAATGGTACATATATGCGGTCGTTGATTGAGGAGTATGACGCAATATACGCCGGATGTTTTCTCAACGTCAGCGCGTTGATTGACAGACTTTTGCAGGGAGGCAACGACATACAACTCGTATGCTCCGGCACTCAAAACAGGTTGAGCACAGATGATTTTGTGTTTGCGGGAATGGTGGCTGACAGGCTGTTGGCAACCGGACAATTTGTTTACAACAACGATTCGGTGGCGTTGGCGCGGACGCTGTACCAATGCGCCAAAGACGACATCAAGACATTCATCCTCAATCATTCGCCCAAGACAAGACCGTTTTGCGAAACACACGAGCATTACAGGAAAGACCTCGAATTTGCAATGCAGGTTGACTTGTACGACGTAGTGCCGGAGGAAGAATCGCCATTCAAATTTGTATTGAAACCATGAACAAAAAAGTAGTCATAGGGCTTTCGGGCGGCGTTGACAGTGCCGTGGGCGCGTACCTCTTGAAACAACAGGGATACGACGTGCACGCATTGTTTATGATCAATTGGAAAAACTCGTCCGTGACGCTCTCCGGCGAGTGCGCTTGGGAGGAAGATCAGATGGTCGCCAAGATGGTGGCGCGACAGTTGGACATACCGCTTCACATCGTGGATTCGAGCGAGCGATATATGAGCCACGTCGTTGATTATATGTTCGACGAATACGCCAAGGGCCGCACTCCAAACCCCGACGTATTGTGCAACCGTGAAATTAAATTTGAAATATTCAGCCGTTACGCCAAAGAACTCGGCGCGGATTACGTGGCGACGGGTCATTATTGCAGGCGCGACGAGGTAGTAGGGCGCGACGGCAAGACATATTCGCGTCTCCTTGCTGGCAGCGATCCCAACAAAGACCAAAGTTACTTCCTCTGTCAGATGAGCCAGGCGCAATTGAAGAACGTGCTGTTTCCCGTCGGCGACATCATAAAACCCGAAGTGCGCCGCATAGCCGCCGAACAAAATTTGGCGTGTGCCAAGCGCAAGGACTCTCAGGGAATTTGTTTTGTGGGCAAGGTGGATTTGCCAGTATTTCTCCAACAAAAACTCAAATCCAAGGAAGGCAACATCGTGGAAGTAACCGACGACGCCTACATCTACCGCCGCCGCCACGACGACCCAGAGGATTACCACGCCCTCAGCAAGCCATACGTTTATACAGAGGCCGACGGCTTCATCATCGGCAAACACATTGGCGCACAATATTATACAATTGGTCAAAGGAAGGGTCTCAATGTTGGCGGACACGAAAAACCGATTTACGTACTCGCCACCGACATTGATACCAACACTATTTATATAGGTATGGGCGATGAGCATCCGGGATTGTTCCGCAAGGCGTTGTTCGTTAACGAAAACGAAATCCACAACACCCGCCCCGACCTCGCGTTGCAGCCCGGCGAAAGGCGACGTTGCAAGGTGCGCATCCGTTACCGTCAACCATTGCAAGACGCCTGCCTCATCCGAGAGCCGGAGGGCTTGTACATACTCTTTGACGAACCTCAAAAAAGCATCACCCCCGGACAATTTGCCGCCTGGTACGACGGCGACGAACTATTTGGCAGCGGCGTAATCGCTTATTAAACAGAAATTTGACCGCCTTTCGGCGGTCTGTTTTTATAAACAAAAATTAAAAGAATGGTAAAGAATTAAAAGAATGTTTTGCTATTAGTTATTCTTTTCATTCTTTTTTATTCTTTACATTTTTGGAGAGAAAAGCCGCCTTGTGGCGGCGTGGTTTTTGAAACGGAAATTACCGAGAATTTAATCGTCAATTATCGGGATTTTTCTATTTTAACTGAAAAATATGTTTTGGGAATGTCCTTCGGACAGAAATTTTACAAATCAATACAAATCTTTCAAAAAGATATCTGTTGAATTTGTAAAGATTTGTATAATTTCTCGCGTAGCGACTCCATAAAAAAATAAATTGACGAAAATTGACGTATAAATTGACGGTAATTTTCGGTTAAAAGAAAAAAGCCACCGCAAGGTGGCAACAATTAACGTAAAATACTGATGATTATGAAATACGACGTTGAAGGCTTGTTGCAGAGGCAGTTTGCAGTGAGCGAACATTATAGGAAAGTGTTCACGGATTTGGAAAACGTAAGGACGCGCACCATTGATTTTGGCAAGTTCCATTACGTGTTGCAGTACAATCCGTGCCGCATCGGTTCTGCGACCGCCGACACCAAGAAGAAGGTAACACCCGACAACTGTTTCCTATGCGAGGCGCACAGATTCCCGGGGCAGATAGCGTTGGAATACGACGAGCAATACAACATCCTCGTCAACCCCTACCCTATTTTCAAGAAACATTTCACAATCGTTGACAAGAGCCACGTGCCGCAAGAAATCATCGGCGAAGAATCCAAGATGGTGCAGATGGCGGAAGATTTGCCAGGGTTCACTGTGTTCTACAATTCGAGAAACAGCGGTGCGTCGGCACCGTTTCACCGCCACTTCCAGGCGTGCGAAACCACGGAACTGCCCATTTACCAGCAATGGGAGACTTTCAAAAACGGCGGCAAAGTATTCAGCCTCACCAACTACGACGACAACGGATTTTGGATGGTGTACGACGGCACACGTTTTTTTTACATGATACACATCGACAGCCGCAAAAATGCTACCACATACCTTGCCAAAATATTGGGACATCTCAAATATGAACTTGGCACCGAGTCGCCCGAGGCTAACGTGGGAGTAGCCGTGGAGGACGGTATGTACAAAATAGTGATATTCCCGCGCACCAAGCACCGCCCCGACGAGTATTTTGCGACGGGCGACAATCATTTTACCATCAGCCCCGGCTTCGCAGACATGGCGGGCATCATTCCCTGCGCCGTGGAGAGCGATTTCAATAGGCTCGATAAGGAACGCATCAAATCCATTTTCAACCAAGTAACATTAGACCCAAATTATCTCCCCAAATTGGACCCACTGAAAACCGCAATGAGTTTCGACAAGCATGGCAAATTGATTACTCATCCCTAACGGCTTTTAAAAACGAGTTAGGGATAAAAAGTCTCATTTCCTGATGACCGCCGCGCAGCACGGCATCCTGCCCTGCGCGGTGTAATATTCATTGACATCATACCCCATCTCCTTGAAAAACTCTTGATATGTCGCGGCGGAAAATTCGTGCTTGAAATTTGCGCCGAGAATATTGAAGAATTTTGCAGCCGCGCTCGCCGACTTCGTACTTTCATTGATGTAAGTTGGGATTATAACAATGCCGCCCTTCTTGCATACGCGCATCAATTCCGACATCGCCGCCGTCGGATTGTCCAAAAGGTGGATTACATTGGCAGCCACCACCTTGTCAAATGTTTCATCTTCATAATTGAGACTTGTAATATCCGCCAACTCAAAAATGACGTTGGGCAAATCCTTGCACTTTTTACGAGCCTGACGAAGCATCTTGTCGGCAAAGTCTGTGGCGGTGAGGCGTTTGCAACGTTTGGCAATCGGCAGACTAAACATCCCCGTGCCACACGCACATTCAAGCACATTGTCATTTGCATCAATCTGATTGGCAACATACTCCGCAATGTCCCTGTTGACCTTGCCATTGAAGGTATTCTCCACAAAATCATAGATTCCCGAAATTCTGTTCCAAAACATAGCAATTGTGTTTTAATTGGTTATTCTTTTCGGGAACAAAATTATTGAGAATGACGTGCAACTTGGTTGCAAAAGAAGATATTACACTCACACCCTGAACGCCAACAGCGAAATGTCGTCGGTCTGCGGAATGTCGCCGCGCCACGTTTTGATGTAATTCTCAATCTTTTCCTTTTGGGCGGGGAAGTCGAGGGCGGAGATTTCGAGGAGATAATCTTTGAATTTTGTGGCGGGGATTTTGCGCATCTGAGGTCCGCCCACCTGGTCGGTGCAACCGTCGGAATATATATACACGATGTCGCCAGCCTGCAAATCGAGCTTGTGGCGGGTGAAATCATTGGTCTTTACGTAGCGTCCGATAGGCATGTGGTCGCCCTTCACCGACTGTATCGCGCCATCGTGAACAATCACCGCCGGACGTCCAGCACCAGCAAAGTACGCCTCGGATGTTTCCTTGTTGTAAATCACAACGCCTACATCCATGCCGTCGCTCACCTGCCGCCCTTCTTCGTCGGTACCGAAAGCATCTATCACCTTAGAACGCAGACGGTTGAGCAATGTATCGGGCATAAAATCGAAGTCCGGCGAATCGATAATCTGATATATGAACGAAATACCCATACTTGCCAATATCGCGCCAGGCACGCCGTGGCCAGTGCAGTCGCCATCTATTGCAATGTGGTATGCGCCAATGGTCTGACAAACATAAAAATCGCCGCCCACGATGTTCTTGGGACGGTAGATGGCAAAACTCTCCGAAAACCATCCCTCTTTGGGCGCGTGTGCATGGAGCATCGACTGTTGGAGACGACGTGCGTATGTGATGGAATCGGTCAAATGCTGATTGGTCTTGGTAAGCGAATCGTTGAGTTCCGTCATAAAATCGTTTTGCATCTCAATCTCTTCCTTCTGCACCTTCAATGCGTCGTTTTGGGCGATGATTTCCTCCTTTTGCTCAAAGAAGTCGTACATCATCCTCGAAATCTGCCCAAACTCGTTGGACATCTTGGTGAGCGACGACACGGGCGCAATCTGATCCTGCTCAAACGCCTTGTTGATTTTGCGCAGAGGGCGCGTGATTTTTCTATTGACAAACAACAACATAAGCACCAATATCAGCAGCATCTCCACGCAAATAAAATTGAACACCCTGGCAAACTGGCTAATCTGCCCCGCCGCCGGGTCGGGATACGAGAAGCACAAATACGCCGACACCTCGTTGCGGTAATCGCGCATAGTACTCTCTACATAATCCATCTTGACAAGGGTCTTGATGTAGTCATTCTTCTCATCCTCAGCGAGAAACATCTCCGCATCTATTTCACCAAGTGCCTTGCAATGCACCTTGATATCAAGTTCCAGCACCTCCCTGACGAGCAGAATGTAGCCGACGGGAGTTTCCTTGCGGGTGTATTCGTCGTCGGTAGGCACAATACCCGCGCCAATATAATTGAAAAGGCGTCCGTCAATATTAACAGTAAACGTGGTGCGATTGGGCACAGAGAAAAAATCTAACAAGTCTTTGCCCTCAAACGGATAGATATTGGAAGGAAAATCTTGGATGCATTTGTCATAAATTTTGTTGCCGTTGATGTCGAACACTGCCACGCCACCCGCCTCGTAAGTTTCGGGCATATAGCCGACACACTCGTCAATCGTTGCTGTATCGGTCTTCTTGACGGCATTATAGAGGTCGTCCCAGGCGGAATTGTCTTTGATAGGCTGCAAATATTTTTCGGTACTGATGCTCAACAGCCTTCTTACAAGCACAGCGCGCTCCTGCTTGGATGCTTCGGACTGCTTCTTCAACTCCGACGACTGGTAGAAGTAGTATCCTCCGAGGCACAAGAGCATCAGGACGATTGCAACAATCGCCGCTAACAACACGCCTGTCTGTACCGATTTTAGTTTCATAGTAATTAATTATCCACAAATTAAAAACCAAATCGCTTCAAAAATACTAAAAAAAATAAAAAGAACCGCATAAAAATGCGATTCTTTTTATTAAAAATGTGAATTAGCAGTTCAATTAGCCCCTGATGGCAACGATGCCGGGGAGCTGCTTGCCTTCCATGTATTCGAGCATTGCGCCGCCGCCGGTGGATACGTAAGAAACCTTGTCGGCGAGGCCGTTCTTGTTGATGGCTGCTACGGAGTCGCCGCCGCCAATCAAAGTGAACGCGCCGTTTGCAGTAGCCTTGGCAACAGCCTGAGCGATTGCGGATGTACCCTTTGCAAACTTCTCAAACTCAAATACACCCATAGGACCATTCCAGATGACAGTCTTGGAATTGACGATGACGTCCTCAAACTTCTTGATGGACTTCTCGGCGATGTCGAGACCCATCCAGCCGTCGGGAGTCTTGTCAACGTCAGAAACGTTGGTGTTGGCGTCCTTGTCAAACTTGTCGGCATTGACAGCGTCCACAGGCAGGAACACGTTAACACCCTTAGCCTTGGCCTTGTCGAGGATTTCCTTAGCGAGGTCGAGCTTGTCTTCCTCACAGAGCGAATTGCCGATATTGCCGCCGAGAGCCTTAATAAAGGTGTAGGTCATACCGCCACCGATGATGAGGTTTTGTACACGGTCGAGGAGGTTGGTGATGACGTTAATTTTGTCGGAAACCTTTGCGCCGCCCATGATTGCGGTGAAAGGCTTGCGGGCATCGTTCAATACCTTGTCCATAGCGTCGAGCTCCTTGTTGATGAGGAAGCCAAACATCTTCTTGTCCTCGGGGAACGAATCGGCGATTACAGCTGTAGAAGCGTGCTTGCGGTGAGCGGTACCGAATGCGTCGTTTACGTAAACCTCAGCGTAAGAAGCGAGTTTCTTGGCGAAAGCAGCTTGTTTTGCCTTCATTTCCTTCTTGGCAGCCTCAAAGTTGGGATCGTCTTTCTCGATGCCACGGGGCTTGCCTTCTTCCTCGGCGTAGTAGCGGAGGTTTTGGAGCAAGAGGATTTGACCAGCCTTCAATGCAACAGCCTGAGCGTCAGCATTGGCGCAGTCTTCTGCAAACTGGATTGTGGGAACGCCAAACTCCTTGGTGTACTTCTCGATAGCGGGGATAATCTGCTTCAACGAGAATTTAGCGTCGCCCTCGTTGGGGTTCACGTTCTTGGGCTTGCCCATGTGCGACATAAGGATAGCGCAGCCGCCGTCCTCAATGATTTTCTTGATGGTGGGCAGTGCGCCACGGATGCGGGTATCGTCGGAAACCTCGCCGGTCTCCTTGTTCAACGGCACGTTGAAGTCCACACGGACAATCACCTTCTTGCCTTTGAAATTGTAATTGTCAATCTTTTGCATGAGATCAATTAATTATTTTGTGTTTATAACATATATCGTTTCTTTCAATCCAATGGGCGATTGCAAAATTCGCCTTGCAAATGTACCAATTTTTGTTGAATTGCAACCAATAAAAACATCTTTTTTGAAAAAAAATTTGCCAACCGCAAAAAAAATTTCGCCATTTAGAAAAAAATGCGTAACTTAGGCGCGATTATTTCGTCAATAACGACAATGAAAGCGATGCTCAACAACGACAACTCCATATTCATCAGCAACGACTGCGTATCATACGACAGCCACCGGGGAGTGTCGCCCAATATCACGGTGATGTGCGAATTTTTCCTGAAATTTTTCAGCAGTTCCGACAGCATCAGGGTAATCGCCAACATCCTTGATATTGAGATAGTTGCAGTAGTACAACAGCCATACGGCAAACATTCGTCGTATTTCAAGGAGCACCTCAGCCACAGGTTCGACAGCTTGATAGTATCATCTGCGCTCGGCAAGATAGAGGACGCCAAACCTCTCAGCTCTCTCAACAATCTGAGCGACGGCAGCCTGCTGTTGGAAATCCCGATATTCATCAACGACTATTGCGCGGGCTATATCATTGTAGGCCCGTTCTACATGTCGGAGGAGTCGGCGGGCGGCGTGTCCAATTCTGTGCCGGTAATACAGCCCGACAAGGTGAAGATGATTGCCCGCGATATATGCGAAATAGGCGGCAAAATCCTCTCCGACTGTTCCAAATACCTGCGCAAGCCCAACAATTTTCATAATGTCAAGATAGACGCCGATATGGTGTTCAATTTTGGCAACATATTCTTGTTTGACATCACGTCCGACACATACGTAATAAGCCCCAACATCTGCGACATCTTTGGCTATCAATACGTTAAGAGATACACATTCGCCAATTTTATAGAGTCGATAGTGGAAAGCGACAGGCTGAGGGTTGTTGATTTTTGCAAGCGCAACATCTTGCTCGGCGACAAGGATTACGTAATAGAGACCACCATCACCAGGCAAACCGACAGCGAGCCTGTCAACATCGAAATATCCGGCTCTATCATCAAGGACAAAAACGGGCGGAGCATCAAGACAGTGGGCTACGTAAAGGACGTTACGGATCTCAATACCACCCACGACAGGCTCTGCCAGGAAATCAGCAACAAAAACCGCCTCATCAAGATTATAGGACACGACCTCAAAAACCCTTTCAACGGAATGATAGGATTCAGCGAGATATTGAAGGTGGACCTCGACCAACAAAACTACGAGGAGGCGGCAGAATACGCCGAAATCATCAAGCAGGCGGCATCGGAGGGTTACGAACTACTTGTAAACCTGCTCGACTACTCCACATCGCAATCGGGCGATATGCAAATTGTGAAAAAAGAGTTTGACATCTACAAGACCGTAGATTCAATACTCAAACTATCATCGACACAAGCGATGAAGAAAGGCATCACCCTCGAAAACCACATCGAATTTCCGACGATGATTTTCTCTGACGAAAACAAGATAAACACCATCCTCAGAAACCTCATATCCAACGCGATAAAATTCTGTTATCAAGACGGCATCGTTATGATAATAGCCGAGCCAAAGGGCGACAGCATCCGCATCGCGGTATCCGACACGGGCGAAAACATCCCCGCCTTCCGCCTACAAGAAATCAACAACGCCCACGATATATCATCGACTACCGGCACGGCATACGAGAGCGGCACGAGCATCGGGCTCAAACTCTGCCACACCTACCTTCAAGCATTGGATTCTCGCCTCGTTGCCACAAGCGGCGACGGCGTCACCACATTCGAATTTACCATCAAGGCCAATGGCAACAAGGGGGTATAACGAGGGGATGCGAATATGGCGACAAAAATTATAGCAAGACACAATAAATTTCTTTGTCTTTTCGCAAAATGTTTTTACTTTTGCCCAAAGAATTGTGAAAAATTTTATGAAAACAAAAGACCAAATATCGAAAATAAAGGCTGTTGTGGCATACATACTCAAAAAAGTGCCGCAAGGGTTGGACTATATACACCTCTTTAAGATAATGTATTTTGCCCAACAGGAGCATCTTGTAGTATGGGGGGCTCCGATTATGGACGATTCATTTGTGGCGAGACGACACGGTGCAGTGCCGACACTCACTTATAAGGTCATCAAGAGCGTGGAAAACGGACGAGAGGTGTCGGATGATTTGAAAGATTTTTACAATACAATATCCATAACCACAGACGAAGACCATCAACTTATAAAACTCTCCAATGGCGCGGAGTGCGATATGGACGAACTTTCGGAATCCAACACCGAGATACTTGACAAGTGGATTACTAATTGTATGGATATCAATTCATACAAATTGTCTGACCTTTCGCACGACAAGGCGTGGAAACAAGCCAAACGTCAGACCGACAAGACTGGCGAGGACACCAAAATCCCCCTCTACGCTATGGCTAAGGCAGGCGGCGCACCTGACGGTATGCTCGAAGTAATTAAGGAACGTCAATTTATTCAACGTGCTTTGAGTGATGGATTTTAGAGATATGCAAGACCGTTTTAATGCTGAAAAACGGATGGTGACGGAAGACAGGATTGTTGTAGGAGGGTTGTTCCGTACCGTATTGACAGTTAACGACGGACTCAAATTCAAAGACGGACGGACAAGCAAGCCAAAACGTTTGGTGATAGTTGGCATTGACAAGACCAATAAAACTTGTTACGGTACTGTGCTTGTCAATACAGAAATGTCGCCAATGGCAAAGGTGTCGCCATTATTTTTTGCCACTCAATACTGCCTGAAACAAGAGTACTATCCCGAATATTTGGATTACGACAGTTATGTTGACTGTGGTGTATTGTTTGCCATATCGTTTGACACATTAAAGAGCGGAGAATACTTCGGCACGCTCAATTCTGATGACATCGAAGCAATTTTCGATATTCTCGAAACCACAAAGGCTATCTCAACCAAAGACAAAAAACGTTTCAATATTCGCAGAAGATAGTCATTGCTAATATGTTTATTGACAACACAATGCAATTGCTTTAAAAAAAATCAGCAAAAAAATTTGGAAAAATCTTTGATGATAATAAAGAGGATAACAAATAGATTTCCATCAAAAACAATTGCGAAACCGCCAGTTCCGAACTGATGGTTTCGCAACTGCAAATAACCAATTCCTTACTGTATTATCTTAAACTCCGTCCTTCTATTCTTGGCCATATTTTCCTTGCTGTCGTTGGGTACGCAGGGCTTTGACGAGCCATAACCTTTGGCGGTAAGGCGTGATTGGTCTATGCCTTTGGATACCAAATAATTGACAATTGCCATTGCACGGTTTTGACTCAATTCGAGGTTGTGCGGCTCCTTGCCGGCATTGTCGGTATGTCCGCCGAGTTCGATGCGGAGAGTCGGATTCTTTTTCAGGAAGTCAACGAGTTTATTGAGTTCGTAGAATGATTCGGGTTTGAGGTCGTACTTGTCGGTGTCGAAGAATACATTTTCGAGGGTTACAGTATTGCCGACAGCGGGCTTGTCGAGACCTATCTCAATGTATTTTTTCGTTACGGAATCGGGAATATTTTTCAAGCTAAAATTCATCGAGTTCATCAGGTAGCCGTCGGCGCGGACGTTGAGGGCATAGTCGTTGCCTTCGGGGAGATAGAGCATAATGTTGATTGGCTCGGCTATGGTGGTAGCCTTTTGGACGGTCTTGCCATCGGCGAGGCTCACGATTTCAAATTCCGATTTGATTGGGCTGTTGGTCTTGTTGTCTTTGACGACGCCATATACGAGCAACGTCCTGCTTGGCTGCACGGGTTTGGGCAGTGTAATTTCGTAGAGGTCGAGCTTTGTATTGCCGTGGCGGTCTGATGAAATAATCGCAGAATTGCCAAAGACCGACACCGCGAGCCTTGTTTCGTTGTCCTTGGTGTTGATTGGGTAGCCGAGGTTGACGGGCTTGCCCCAAGTGCCGTCCTCTTGCAAATGCGACACAAAGAGGTCGTGTCCGCCCATACCGGGATGACCGTTGGAGGAGAAATATAAAGTCTTATTGTCGGCGTGGATGAAGGGGCTCATCTCATCGTCGGGAGTGTTGACATTTTCGCCGCAGTTTTTGGGTTCGCTCCAACGACCGTCGCCTGTGAGCTCGCTGTACCAAATATCCTTGCCGCCAAATCCACCCTGACGGTTGCTTACAAAAAAGAGCGTCTTGTTGTCGGCAGAAAACGACGGCTGCGACTCCCACGCGCCTGTATTGACGGGTGCGGGCAGTGCGTGCGCGTATGTAAACTCGCCATCTTTCAGGTATGAATAATATATATCGCAACACCTAATCAAACCGTCGGGACAAGTGCAACTCGTAAAGAGCAAAATCTTGCCGTCGGCGGAGAGGAAAGGCGCGCCCTCGTTGTTGCGGGTGTTGATGGTTGCACCAATGGAACGCGCCTGCTGCCACGGCTCGCCATCCATGCGGCGACTTATGTAAATATCCTCCTGAGTCTTGGGCAAATGAGGATTTTGCGCGGTCTGCGGGAGTTCGATGGTATATACGAGGGTGTTGCCGTCGGCAGAGAGCGACGGGAAATAGTCGTTATATACTGTATTAACCTTTGCGCCGAGATTTCTTGGGTCGAAGTCAACGGGATGAGCCATAGCGTTGATGCGAAATTCGGCGAGTTGGGTCTTCTTCTCGGCGCGTTGACGCTGCCTCTCATCAACAACGCGGTCGAGGGATTTGAGTTTTTGGTAATATTTGAGGGCGTTTTCGTTGTCGTACTTGTCGAAATATGCATCAGCGATGCCGATGATTGTGGTCGGGTCGTCGGGCATCAGGGTAAGCACTTGATTGAGGACGTTGATTTCCTCGTCGTAACGTTGGAGCGTAGCGGCGATGTCGGCTTTTAGCCAATACGCCTCGATGAAATTTGCGTCGAGTTTCAGAGCCTTGTCGGCAAGCTCCACAGCCTCGTCAAACTGCTGCGCACGGTATTTGCTGAGACCCTGCTCAAATTGCAGGATGGCCTTCTTGTTGGTGGTGTGGTACTGAGCGTTGGCAATAGTCGCGGCTGTCAGTATCAATAGAAATAATGTCAGAAGCTTTTTCATAGTATGTTTTTTGTTTTATTTTACAACGAATCAAAATGGCAAATATTGCTTTATTTCTAATACAGCAACCCGAACATCCACAGTGGTATCCTATTCACGAAGCCGGTTTCGCAGTCGTCGATGGCGAGGAAGCTGTTGGGAATGTCTTTTATCTGTTTGAAAGTCTTGTTTTTGCCACCAACTTCAAAAATGTATGTGCCGTCTATCTTGAAGTCACCCTTGTCGGTATAGGCAACTTCGTGAGATTCATTCAGTTGGTTGACAAAAAAAGTTTCACGAACAGTGCCAATTTCTGCACGGCTCGACATTGCGTACAGCAGATTGGAATTTTCGAGATACAGTTTTTCGGGCTTTGACAGCTGGCTAAGGCTTGTTTTCTCGCTGAATAGCAAATTGAGCAATGCAGCTTCCTGCAATTGCATACACATCTTCAACACCGACTGACGAGACGTTTCCAATTGTTGGCCGAGAGATGTGAGATTGAGTGTGAAAGGAACAATCTGCGAGAGCACAACAAACAGACGTTTCAGTTTGACTGCGGTGATGTGTTCGATGTTTTTGATAGACGGCAGGTCGTTGTCGATGATATTGGACACCACCTGCTGAACCGCTTTGGCGTATGAACGTCCTGTTTCCTTATAAAAAGGATAATAGCCGTGGACGAGATAATCATTGAACAGCGGCAAAATCTTGACCTCGGAAGTTATATCGTTGGCGATGGATTCGTGCTCTTCAAGCAAACAAGGAAGCGTAAGCAATGGCAATTCGATTTTCTTTTCCAACATCACAAACTCTCGGAAAGACAGCCCCTGAATGTCGTAGAAAATGCAACGGCGCGAAAGGTCAGCTGTTGACTGATTGAGTTGCAACAACGACGAACCCGAAAAAACGATATGCAACGACGGATATTTGTCGTAGGCGTTTTTCAACTCCGTGGACCACGATTGAAAAGGATAACGATGCACTTCGTCTATAAACAAATGTGTCCCGCCGTGGTTATAGTGATATTCCACTAAGTCAATCAGGCGGTTGTTGGTGAACCAAAGGTCGTCGAGCGAAACATACAATGCGGTGGAAGATTTTGGGAAATGTTCCTTGATATACTGCAACATCATTGTCGTTTTGCCAACACCTTTTGCTCCACGGATGCAAAGCATACGGACATTCCAATCGATAGCGTCATAAAGATAACGCTTAAAATTGGTGTCGGCACTCTTTGCCAACCTTGCTGAACTTGTGTACAAATCCTGTATTTCCATAATTATCACTCTGTTATGTTTAGTTGCCGCAAAATTATTAAATAATCTCGACATATCAAGGACAATGAGTAAATTGTTTTCTCAAATTAACACTTTTCTCAAAAATCGTTATCTACAAATAACACTTTTCTCAAAAATCGTTATCTACAAATAACACTTCCCGCCCCCGAATGGCAATTATGCATTATGAATTATGCATTATTACTTGTCATCTATCGCCTCGTAAATCGGCTCGCCTGACGAATAATCGGGCGAGAGGATTCGTATCAGCGTGGCGAGGGTCGGCGTGATGTCGGCGATGGAGACTCGGCGGTTGACGGTGTGCATATTGATGCCCTTGCCATAAAACGCCAACGGGACGTGCGTGTCGTGGTTGTACGCCGAATTTTGCGCCGAACACGAAAAACTGCCGGCATTGCCGTTGCTCTGCGGCGTGATGTCCTGCCAACCTGGCGAAAGGTTGATGATGATGTCGCCGGAGCGGTTGCGGCAAAACGAATTGGCAGCCTGCCGCCAAATGCCATCGTTTGGACGGCTCGAGGTCAAGATGTTGGAGGGCATAGCGTGGTCGATGCCGTCGATCTGTACCAAAACCTCCGCCGCCATATTTTGGATTTGGTCGAGCGGCACCTTGTAACGCTCCACGGCAAGACGGTTGAGATATACCTGATGATTGCTGTACTTCTCCACCCATTTTTCGTCGCCGTAGAGTGCGCGGAGGTAGGCTTCGAGGAGTATCATTGTGTTTTGGACGTTAATCTGACGTCCGGGCATTCCCATATCGGTAAGGAAAATCGGAGAATCAGACGAACCCCTGTCGGCAGTGAAAAACACCACATAATTGCCCTTGCCCAATTTGACATCTAGCGTCGCCAATATAGTTGCAATTGAATAATCGAGACGAATGTAAGCGTCCTGCAATTCCATCGAGCGTATGCCAAACACATCCGAGATGTAGCCCGGCGCGGCAAAGTTAATCATCAGCAAATCAGTAAATTCGTCGCCGCCGAGGTTTTCCTTTTCGATGGCTTTGGAGGCAAATTCGCAAATCAAATCGTCTGCCCACGGAGTGTATTTGAGCAATTGAAGCCCGTTGTTTTTCTCCTTGGAGAGTTCGCGGAGATTGTAGGGGAAAGTGCTGCGCCCCTCGATGCCGTGTTCGTAAACGCTATTGTCGGGCAGAGAGGCGCGATATTCGGAGGCGTTCTTGATGGTGAACCAACTGCGCTGCACGTAGCTCGCCGCCAAATTTCTGTCGTTGAACTCCTTGACCCATTGCGGAAGGTCGCCGGTATAATAACTGCTCGAAACCATCTTGCCCGTCTTTTCGTCAAACCAATACGCACCGTCGGCAAGGCGACCGGCAGGCAACACAGCTCCGTAGTCGTTCCAAGAAACAGAAATCACCTTGCTCTGCTTGAAGTTGCTGAGTTTAAGCTCGTCGCCGAAAGTAGTGCCGAGGAGATTGAGCGGCGAGGCGTTGCCCGACTGATTGTCGGCGCCGATGGTGGAGTATTTGGAATCGTTGACGGCGGAGATGGTCTTGCGCGAAAGGCGGTCGTACCAATCGTTGGAGATGATGCCGTGGTTGGACGGATTGCCGCCTGTATAAATCGTGGCGTATGCCGGGGCAGGCTCGGTGAGCATATAGTCATAATAGGCATTGGTGCAGTAAGTGCCCTGGTCGATGATGCGCAGGAAGCCGTTGCTGCCAAAAGAGGAGGCGTACCTTGCTATGGCGTCGTAACGCATTTGTTGTACCACAATGCCCACAATGACAGGCACTTGGTCCTGCGGCGTGGCTGTCGCGGCGGTCATCAGCATTGCAACTACTGCAAAAACTATTTTTTTCATTGTCGAATGGCGCATTATTTGAATGTAAAATACGATTGCAAAGATATAAATAATCATCGAAAATTATTTACAAAATAATGAAATATGTATTCAACGTTTTGATAGCGTTTGTAGTGATATGGATAGTGTGGTCGGTGATAGACCACGAGCCCAAGAAGGCGCATACGGAAATCTCAGAGCTAAGTGTCGAGAAAGATTTTGACGGCGCAAGGCTGCACAAGAGCTGCAACGGCAATCTTGACAGGCCTTTTGCGGTGGAATTTTGCAACGACGAGATGTTTGTAGCCAATACAATCGCGGGCAAGGACGGCAACGACTCCACGGGATTTGTATGTCGCACGTCGCTGTCGGGCGAATTTGTTGATTATCTGAATATCAACGACTTGAAATCCCCACGAGGAATGACAGTATGCGACGGCTACCTCTACATCGCCGACCTCAACAGCATAGTAAAGTACGACATCGACGGCGATTCCATAGAAGCCGTAATCCCCATCGACGGTGCCAAACGCCTCACCGACATCGAGAAAGACCGCACAGGACTGTTATATGTGTCAGATACGCAGGATGCCAAGATTTACCGCATCCAAAACGACACTGCATCATTATTTGCGAGCGACACGCTGCTCAATGGCGTATCGGGACTTGCGTATTATGACGGCTACATCTTTGCAGGTGTCAACAAGCGAATCATGCGCGTGGACGCTTCTGGCAAGTTGAAAACATTTGCAAAAGTGGTTTACCCGGTATTGGGATTATGCTCCGACGACAATGGCAATTTCATAACGACAGATTTTGTGGGCAATGTCTATGTTGTAAGCAGCGGCAAGCAACAGCTCCTCGTAAAAAAACGACAGAGCGTATATGCCGCCGGCATCGGTTACATTCCCGAACAGAAACTCCTCGCCGTGCCTACATACACAAATAACAGCGTGGATGTTTACGAAATAGGACGATATTTGCAACAATAACATTGTAAGGACGCTCCCGAAACCCAAAAAAATTGAAAGAATTTTTAGCATTTCGCTATAATTCGTTTAAATTTGCATTGACTAAAAAATGATTCTTTTAATTAATGGTAATTCTTTCAATTTTTGGCAAAAACCACCGCCGCAAGGCGGCAACAAACAGAGATTAACGGCTATGAGATTTTTAATAATAATATTATTATCGGTAATTTGTGGCGGTGGCGCATTGATGGCGCAGCCGGTCATCAAGTTTGACACCTTGGAATACGATTTTGGCGAGGTGCGCGAACTTGGCGGCATCGTGCAGTATCGTTTTGTGTATCAGAATACAGGAGAAAAGCCGTTGATAATCAACACCGTACATACGTCCTGCGGCTGTACGTCGCCAGCGTGGAGCAAGGAGCCTGTATTGCCGTCAAAATCGGGATACATAGACGTTAGCTTCGACCCGCGAGACCGTCCGGGGGCGTTCACCAAAAGCATCGTTGTGGATTGCAACGCCACAGAAAAGAGCATTACACTTTATATAACCGGCAACGTGATGCCGCGCCCCGAGCCGCTCACATCGTCGTACCCTTACGAAATGATGGATTTGCGCCTGCGCGCCACGACGGTAAATTTTGGCAAGGTAATCGCCGGACAATCAGCCACAAAGGAAATCGAGGTAATCAACCCGTCGAAGGCAAACATTGTAATCTCCCCCTACTCCCCAAATATGCCGCCGTGCATGCAAATCACCGCTAAGCCGTCCATCCTGAAACCCGGCGAAAAGGGCGTCATAAAATGCGTCTTGAATACCGCCAAACTCGATGAATATGATATGGTGCAGTTTGACGCGCCGATACTTATCAACGAATCTGCCAATTATGATTTGCACGTAAAAGCCATTGTGTATGAACAATTTACGGAAAAGGACAAGAAAAATGCGCCCATAATGACTATTGACGGCGACGCCTTCACCGATTTTGGAGACATACCCGCCGGCGAGGTTCGCATCTGCCGCATCAATTACAAAAATACCGGCAGCAACCCGCTGAAAATCCGCGCAATCCGCAACGCCTGCGACTGCATTTCTGTACGTACAGACACGCCCGAAGTTGCGCCCGGCGAATCGGGCTCGATAACGGTGGTTTTCAATTCCGAAGGACGCAGCGGCAAACAAGAACGCTATCTCACGATAATCACCAACAGCGCAGTGAGTCAGCAGGTAATGTATAAGGTGAAGGGCAATGTGGTGAAATGACGCGCATTAAATTCTGCGTGGAAAGATTCGGGTATTTTTCGAGTTTTCCAAAAAAATTCATACTTTTGCACACAGTATGGAAACTTACGCCTACATATTAATCCCGCTGATAAGTGCCGTGATTGGGTACGTCACCAATGTCATTGCCATCAAGATGACTTTTTATCCGCTTGATTACAAGGGGATAAGGCCGTTTTTTGGATGGCAGGGCATCATACCGTCCAAGGCAACCAAAATGGCTGAAAAGTCGGTCGAATTGCTTACCCGCGACCTCTTCAACCCCAAGGACGTATTTGCGCGGCTCGACGTTGGCGAAATACTCCGCATCGGCAACGACAAATTCATCACAATGGCGCAACGCATTGCCGATTCGGTGATAGAAACCCGCGTACCGGCGGCTACCACGGCAGTAGGACGCAGCATCAAGCCGCACGTGGAGCAGGCTGTTGCCAAGGTATTGCCGGTGGTGGTGGGCAATTCAATGGAGCGCATCAAGAAGCACATCACAGAAATCCTCGACCTCAAAGCCATCGCCGTGGAGGCATTGAAGGAGGACAAATCGTTGATTAATAAGATATTTCTCGACCTGGGCGGCAAGCAGTTCCGCTTTATCGAGACGTCGGGCGCGTGGCTCGGATTTCTATTTGGATTGGGACAGATAGTTACCTGTATGTACACGAGTCATTGGCTGATGTTTGTGGCATACGGCATTTTCATTGGATATATCACCAATGTATTGGCTATCAAGATGATATTTGAACCCGCCGAGCCTAAGAAGATAGGTCCGCTGACATTGTGGGGGCTTTTCCTGCGCAATCAACGCGCCGAGAGTTTCAAATATGCCGAAATAATCTCCTCGCGCATACTCACGCCCGAAAAACTTTTTGACTACATATTCCGCTCGCCCGACTGCCACCTCACCCGCCAAATTATGGAAGACGAGGTTTCCAAGGCTGTTGACGACGTGGTGCGCTCGCTGCCATCGCTCGTAAAACTCGTATTGACCAACCAAAAACTTTCAGAATTGAAATCTGTGGCGGTCTTCAACCTTATGAACGAACTCCCGCTCTACATCGGCGTCATCTATCCCTACACAGAATCTGCATTGGACATCCGCAACACCATCGGCGAAAAGATGGCGGCGTTGCCACCCAAAAAGTTCATCGACTTTCTCCGCCCCGCCTTCCAGGAGGACGAATGGAAGCTGATAGCCGTCGGCGCAGCCTTAGGCGGCGTGGCGGGGATGTTGCAGTCGTTATTTAATGCATAATTCACAATGCATAATGCATAATGCATAATGCATAATGCATAATGCATAATTGCCATCCGGCGGAAGCCTATTATGCATTATGCATTAAATAATTATGCATTATTACAACGCCTCTGTAATCTTCTTCCTGAGTGTCTCTACGGCTTTTACGATTTGGGTCATTTGCTCGTCGGAGACGGTGATTACTGTGTATGAACCTTGCGTGGTAACTGTCTGACCATCCACCATTTCCACCTTGTCTTCGCCTTCTTTGGTTTCTATGGAGACAGGCTCGTATGCCTTGGCAAGCTCCTTGAATGCCGATACGAGTTTCACATGGTCCACGTTGTTGCCCATATAATGAACGAGCACCGCCATGAGGTCGTCGAGGATGTTTTTCTGACTGGCGATGTGGTCGCGCATACGCTTGTTTTCCTTTTTCTTATATACCTGCGATGCGAGGTAGAGGCTCTCTGTCCAGACGCCCGTCACCATCATTGCGCTCACGTCGGAGCGGTTGCTTTCGCGGAGATACGAGTCCATATTGTAATAGCTCATCGTGGAGAGGATGAGGAGCGAATCGAGGTTGTTGTTGTTTGTGGCGATGCGCTTCAATGTCGGGAAGTCGAAGAATTGCGCAAGCCTGAGCGATTCGGTGAGTTTCCTGATGGCAACGAGGTAATTGAGCACGTCGCCAGTCTTGTTATAGACATTGAGGTAGCCAAGGTCGGCGCAGAATACGCCAAGGCCAAGCGACTTCTTGAACGACGACTCAAAATTGTCGCACATGTTGGCGTCGAATAGCAGGCTCTCGCTGTATGGCACTTTCATATCCTGAATGATGGACGACACCTCCACGGGCGACGGGAAGCTCTGAATCAAGTCGCCAAAATCCGCGATGTCTTGATTGCGGTAATGATTGAGAAAATCCTGGTCGAGACCGTATGAGGCAAGGTCAATCGGCTTTTCTGCCTGGACTCCATTGTATTCGATTTCCTGTTCTGCGGCGTTGTTGTTGGCGTTGTTTGTGCTGCCTCCGCAACTCGCGATAATGGCGACAATGCAGGCTGTCGTTATAGTTGCAAATAATCCTTTCATATTATTATAAGGTTATGTTCAAAATGTTGTTTTTTCGTGCGCAAATATAATTGTTTTTATTGAAAATCTACTAATTTAGTTTATGTTTTTTTTCAGTATTCCCAAGCCTTGACACTATATTCGACGCGCCCGGTGTGGTCGCTGGAATAATTCCATGTCCACGTCTGCGGATCGCGTATGACGGATGCCGGTATGTAAGCTATCGAATGGTCGTACATCTGAAGCCCGTCGGAGTTGTAATACCGCTTGCTTATTGGCGAGACGATGCACGATTTGCCCTTGGGGAGCATGTTGATATGGTATTGTTGTAGAAACGACTGCAACGCCGTGGCGGCAATGTCGTCGATAAGCCTCAGCCGCGACAGGTAGGCATTGATGGGCTCGGCGAGAAATGCCAGCGTATTTACAGAAATCACAAAATCAAAATTGCCGAGTGTGTCGCTGTAATTGGCGGAGCTATAATTGGGCGAATGTATCAGCATATCAACAGAGAAATCCTTGTAATGATTGATGCTGTTGAGGGCTTCTGCGGCTATCTTGGTGATGTCTTCGGTAACGAGCTGCACGTTTTTGGTCTCGTGGATTCGCTGCCTGATACGTCTTGGGTGGTTGATGTCAACGAGAAATACATTGTCGAACATCCTGCTGAGCTCCAATACCGGCACATCGAGGCAAAAACCGCTGCCAAGCACCACGCAAGACCTTCGCCCGAAGCATCGCCTTGCGCAGTCGCTTATGAATTTTCGCGTGTTGGATATGTGGCTGCTCCAATTGCGATAGCCAGTCACATAGTCGTAGTGATACTGCAACTGATAGTTGCCGTAGCGGAGACGCTTGGCGACACGCATCAGATTGCGGTCGTAGGCATCGTCGGAATCCTGATTCTTGCGCTTGAATATGTCGAATGGCCACATTGTCGTATGATGCAGAAGGTCTGATTATTTGAATACGGTGGTCGTGTACGACAATTTGGCGCCCATCTTGGTTGCCTGTGCCAAAGTATCGTTGGCGAGGTTTTCGCAGCCTGCCACCGGCGACATTGCGTCGTCGAGGATTACGAGTTTTGGCATCAATTCGGGTGCTTTGTTTATCATCTGCTTTATTGTATTGCAGACACAGTGGCTCTTAGCTTCGCCGGCGATAAGTATCTTGGAAAACCTGCTTAACACACGGACGAGCGGGGTATTGAATAGCGTGGATTCCACCATCGGGTATTGCACCTCAGCCTCAAAAGCCCCAAAATGTTCCGTGTACGGGTACCAGCCTTTGCGCACTATCTGATATTGCTTGTTGGTGCCGTCCATCCACTCAAATATTTTGGATAGCAGTGCGGGATATATGTCGGCGCCCCACGAACCCGCGATGCAGTGCTCTGGCCAGATGGTGTGAGTCTTGCCATTGGCTTCGAGCTGTTCGAGGTATTCGATGGTGATGTCGCGGTCGTCGGTGGATGAGGTGTTGTATTTGCCGTCCTTGATGTCCTGGAGCGTTATTGTGGTGAATGGTTTTGGATGTGCGCCGTCCTTATCAACCCAAAACGCCGGATGTGCGATGTCATACGGGATGTGGTCGTCGGCGGTGAGCACCACCTCATCTATCTTGTCGCCGTGCTTGTCGAAAAGTTCGGTGAGGTTGCGGATGTCTTTTTCGGCGTTAGGCACGTAGAGCGCACCCTTAGCGTCGCAGAAGTCGTTCTGTGGGTCGATGATTAAAAGTATTGTGTTGTTCATAACTAATGCGTATTTTCCCCAAAAGTACCGATTCTTTTTGGACTTGCAAATTTTTTTTTGACTTTTTTTGCAGGTGGACGATTTTAAACACCATTTTTTGCAACAATTGTCCACCTTGATAGTTGTTTTGTCCACCCCTAAATATCAGATATGACGTAATTTTGCAGTGTAGAAAATAAGCAAAGCTTTTTTCAAACGAAATAATTATGGAAGTCAAACAAGATAAATAGTTTTCATACAACAAACAATTTGGTTAATTAGTAAGTAGTTTATTAGTGATTAGTATTTTTTAGTAGTTAGTAGTTTTTTTCTCATAATGTAGTGAATTGTTTAATAGGTTATATCTAAAGCGGCAGCGTTGTGAAACGTCTGCCGTTTTTTTTTATTATTTTTTTGACTACGGAGCTTTCATCATTTGTGTTTTTTTGATTACCTTTGCGCATCGAAAATCTATCATTCTTCAAATTGACTCTATGGCTAACAACAAGACACGCTCAATTGCTGACAAGTGGCACATCATCCACGAATGGAACAAGAGGACCGGTCTGTACACGTTTATGGGGCAGATAGCGGTGAAACTCTTGATAATCATCGCGCTAATAGTGGGCGCGGTGCTGCTGCTCAACCATTTTTTCAACCTTGAGCAGATTATCAAGGACTACATCTTTGAACACGACACCCCTGGCGTGCTTACAATCTTCCTCATCTCTGAATCGTTCCTTGGATGGATACCGCCCGACCTGTTCATCATGTGGAGCGACAAATTCGGAAAGCCAATGCTGTGGCTTACGATACTCGGCACAATATCCTACATTGGCGGCATGAACGCCTATTGGATAGGCAAATTGGCATTGAAGTTCCCAAAATTTCGCAAGTGGCTCGAAAGCCGCAACGCCGAATTTTTTGTAAGGATACGCAAGTGGGGCGGCATCATCATCATACTCGCCGCGCTATTCCCGTTGCCCTTTGCCACTACCACGATGGCGGCGGGCATGGTGAAATACCCCTTCAAGCTCACATTGCTGTACGGGCTGTCGAGGTACGTGAGGTTTTTCCTCTACGGGCTGCTCATATTCTTCGGCATGGACAAAATAATGTAATATGCCTGCCGTTTAATACTTTAACACAATTATCCCAAAAACTTGAAAAAAACGGTCATATACAATGCACTTACTATCTGTCTATTGACGACGAGCAACGGCTCATTCGCGCAGTCGGGCGAGAGCGGTGTGCACGTATCGGGCGGCGTGATCGCGGCACTCATCGTGGCTGGCGTCGTGGTGCTCGTGCTGCTGGTGGTATTGTATATGGCGTTCAAAAAGATTAAGCGCATCAATTCGCGCCTCGAAGCTCAGAAGGACGAGATAGAATGTCAGAAAAACCTCATCCTCATCAAAAACGAACAGATAACCGACTCCATCAACTACGCCCGCAAAATCCAAGACTCGATACTCGTGCCGGAAGCCAAGATAAAACGCTGGTTGCCAGATATGTTTGTATATTACAAGCCCAAAGACATCGTGAGCGGCGATTTCTACTGGTTTAGCCGTTATGAGAGCAAATACGTAATCACAGCCATCGACTGCACGGGACACGGCGTGCCGGGCGCGTTTCTATCAATGATTGGCAATACGCTACTTCACGAAATCGTAAACATCAAGCACGTATTCAAGCCCGACCAGATACTCGCGATGCTGCACACGGGCATCACGCTTGCCCTCAACCAAGACAGCGAGGATTCTGGCAGCGAAGACGGCATGGACATGAGCCTCTGCACGGTGGACGCCAGGCTCAATAGATTCCAATTTGCCGGTGCAAAAAACAGCATCTATGTAGTACAGGGCGACAAACTCAAAGTGCTCAAGGCCAATTATTACTCGGTGGGCGGCAAGTCGTTGCGCCCGGGCATGAAGGTAGAATTTACCTGCTACGACTTCATGTACGACGAGAATACGTCCATATATATGTTTTCCGACGGCTACCTCGACCAATATGGCGGCGAGAGCAACGAAAAATTCAATTCGCAGAGATTCAAGGAGTTGATACTTGCCAACCGCGCCCTTCCGATGTCCGAGCAGAAGGCAGTAATCACCAAGACGATGGAGCAATGGATAGGCGACCGTCAACAGATAGACGACTTTCTCGTGATGGGCGTGAAACTCGCAGGCCTCGGCAAACACGAAGAACAGCCTTCCAAGCAGCCGCAAAAAGCCATTACTAAATAAGCAAAACACGAATTAGATACAAAACGGCAAAAAAATCCCCTCCAAATATTGTAAGTTTCCCCACTTTTGACTAAATTTGCCGCTAATATAAAACTATCAACAATGCGTGTCATCATCCAAATATTAACTATTGCAGCAACAGCCATTTGCGCCGCCACATCCTCCTACGGCCAGCACACAATGCCGGACGCAGGATTTGATGCAATGCCGAGCCTCACCATCGACGGCACACTGCACATAATGCTCGACGACGCCGACACCGCATTAGCCAACTTGGAGCAACGCATCCAGACATACCGCAGCAAACGGAAGCCCACCGACGAGGACAAGGCTGAATATTCCTCTGTGTGCAACAACCTCGCCAACCACTACCACCGCAACGGCAGGCTCGACATCGCCGAACAATTCTACGACAACGCATACCACATCCGCAAAGAACTCGCCGAAAAATCAGACCATTACCGCACTCTGTGGGCTAACATCCTCAATAATTACGGGCTGTATTTCATGGATGCCAACGACAACGACCTCGCAATATACTACATCAACAAGGCATTGGAAACAAGGCTCACCCTCAGCGACAGCCTCGACGACCAACCGCCCGCCGACAACAACATCGCCAACAATTACGACAACCTCGCATACGCGCTCTACAAAGCGCACTTCGTAAAGGATGCAGCCGACAATTACGAAAAATCGCGAGCCATCCGCCGTCAACTCGTACTCGAAAGCGGGCAGCCGGAGATATACATCGACGATTACATAATCACGATGCAAAACCTCGCCGCACTCTACAAGCAAAACAACCAAGCCATCGACGCTCTCGCCGTAATGATAGAGCTGCGCGAAACCCTTACACAGCTGCACGCCAACTCGCCAACCAAATACCTCGACCAAATAGCCAACGCAAAGCACAACACTGCACTCCTATACGGAATGCTCAACCAAAAGTCGCAGGCAGCAGACGCGATGAACCTCGCCATCAAAGACTACAACGTGCTTGCGCTATCCGACCGCAACAAATACCTGCCAGAAGTGGCGTCAGCACTCAATCAAGCCGCCAACTACTACGCAGACCTCGGCGACTACACCAACGCCGAAAAATACTACAAAAAAGCCCTCGACATCAATACAAAGCTATACACAGAACAACTGATAGACGCCACCGAAATCGCGGGCAACTTCAACAACCTCGGGCGCATGTACTACGACCAATCGAAGATGACCGAGGCTAAGGAATGTTACATAAAAGCAAAAGAAATATTCGACGCCGCCGACCCAACAGACATCAAGGCGGTGCTCAACAAGGCAATGACCAACATCAACATTGTGATGTACTACATATATGAAAAAAACAGCGGAATCGACAGCGAGGAGTACCAAAACTGCGCCAAGTACCTGAAAGAGACTATCGAGAGCCTGAGGGCGTTTCTCTTCAACCCAAGCGCAAACTACTACAACGACTACGCTCAAAAACTACTCCGCACAATAACCAATTGACATGACATTAGACGACGACATATTAGAATACAGCCAGAGCATCGAAAAACTCCAACGCGAAAACTCCGCCCTCAAGCGGCTGCTGAGGAGGTACACCCTTTTTGGCGAAAACAACCCACTCGACAACCTCGGCGACTGCGACGTTACCGCGCAGATGCGTGAAGTGGAATACATGACCGAAACCCTATTCCACACTCTCCTGATGCCAGCATTTGCGGGCGAGTTGCTATTCGACGAAAAGAGCAACCCCACCGACTTCGTATTCACAAGAGCCAACATAAAATTTGCCAGCTTCTTCCACTTAGAAATCAAGGACATCATCGGCAAGACCAATTCGGCATTGTCGCTGCTCAAATCTGACCTCTGGCTCAATACCATCGCCACCACATCCAAGACATTGGACACCAAACAGCTACAGATAATGGAAGGCGACGACGTATTCGACGCCAATATCGTAAGCTTCAATCATACATCGTTTATAGCGCATTTTGTAATCGAAAACCCCGAAAGCTACACCCCGCTCAGCATCACACCTACATCCAACGCGCCCGACTTCATGCAGCCGATGGACATCCGCCTCGTGATGGCGAGACGCGAACTTTCCGAAAGCGAAAACCGTTACAAGACACTCTTCAACGGCATTTCGCAGCCCATAATCATAGTGGACGCCGAGGGCAACATCATACTGCTCAACAAATCGGCGGTGGAGCTTTTTGAGGAAGACGACAACAACCTGATGTCGGGCAATCAGGACGTACCGGCGCAAAAACTCATCGAAATGGAATACGTGCGCCAGATTTTCAAGACCGGCGAGCCAATATCGCGCCGCGTACAGATGCACATCAACGGCAAAGAACGCTGGTATCAATGCCACATGCAGCTCATCAACGACCTATTCGGAGAGAAAGTGGTGCAAATCATATCCAACGACATCACCGAACTTAAGCACTACCAAACCGAGCTTATAGAGGAAAAGATACACGCCGAACAATCCAACAACCTGAAAACCATATTCCTCGCCAACATCGCGCACGAAACTCGCACACCCGCAAGCATGATTTGCGGCCTCGCGCAGATGATGATGGCGGGCATCAACAAGGAAAAACAAGAAGAATACCTCACCACCATATACAGCAACTGCAAAAAGCTCATCGAAATCATCGACGACATCGTGGAACTCTCCAAAATAGAGAGCGGGCAAATCCAATTAAGGCACGAAATATGCAGCATCAACGACATAGTGGAAGAGGCATTCGCCACCTTACAATACACCCTCAACGAAACCGGCAAACCAATCAAAGCCCTGCACACCGCGCCAATAGACGAATACCAATCGCTAATATACGCCGACAACCAGTATATCAGCCAGGTATTCCGCAAACTCATATCCAACGCCGTAACATTCACGCAGCAAGGAGAGATAGAGATAGGCGCACAAATAGACGGAGGCAAAGTAACATTCTTCGTCCGCGACACAGGCATCGGAATCCCCAAAGACCGGCTCCAGACCATCTTTGAAAAATTCCGGCAAGGCGACGAAGGCGCACGGCGACAATACGGAGGCAACGGACTGGGGCTTTCCATTTCCAACGAGCTCGTCAGGTGTATGCAAGGTACAATGCAAGTACAAAGCGAGGAAAACAAAGGCTCCACATTCAGTTTTACAATCCAATACACCCGCGCTGGGGTGTAACGGCGTTGCTTGTCAACGTTCCAAACAAATACAAAAAAACAACGACATGCAAAGAAGACTACAAAATACAATCATCGCGATATTGACGGCAGTTACAATGATTGCCGCAGGCAGCGGCGTGGCGGCGCAGGAAGCCGACACCACACAATTTGAAAAGCTCATAAGCCAATGCGAAGAAACCATGGTCACAGAGCCGTTCAAAGCCGTTGAAACCGCCGCACAGGCACAGCAGGCAGCAAAGCTATCTGGCGACAGCATCAAAATAGCCACAGCATACGCCACTCTCGGCAAATGTTATTTCCATACGAGGGTGTATTATTTAGCGATGGATATGCTGTTTAAGGCTTTTGAAATCAACACGCTGCTCGACCGTCAGGAGCCTCTCGCCGAATGTCTCGTGAACATCGCGAGGACATATCGAGAGCAAGAAGTTTACGACATGGCGGAAGAATACTGCAACAAAGCTATTGCGATTTGCGACAATTACAACTTCCCTAAGACCAAGGCTTACGCTCTCACCACGCTCGGCAGTATCAATATTCACACCGACGAAGACAAGGCAATCCCAAACCTCTTCAAATCAAAACACATATACGACTCTCTCGGCCTCGCCAGCAATTCGGCAGACATCAACATATTCATTGCAATGGCGTATTCTAAACTCGAAGAAAGCGACTCCGCACTTGCCATCCTCGAAAAAAACCTCACCGAATACAGCAACTCCGGCAATAAGAGAGCCATAGCCCGCACACACTTCGTATATGGCGTAACATACGACGGACTCAACGAACGCGAAAAAGCCGAAAAAAGCTTCAACACAGCCCTCGCATTGTTTACCGAGTGCAATATGACTCACGACGTCATACTCACCCGTATCAAACTCGGCAACATCTACCTCAAAAACAAGGCATACGACACCGCAATCGAAAACGCAACCAAGGCTCTCAGGACGGCAATCAAGGAGGAGCAAGCCCACGGCACAGAAGAAATCATAGCCAAACATCAGGCATACGAAATACTATACAAGAGCCACCAAAAACGCGGCGACAACGACCTCGCGCTCCAGTATTGCGAGCGTTTTGCGCAGACAGGCGACAGCGTCTATACACTCAAAAGGCAAGAACAATTTTCTGAATTTCAGGCAAGTATGGAAAGCCAACGCCTACAAAGGGAAATCGACATGCTGCAAGTGAACTCCGAAAGGGAAAGGCTGCTCATCGAAAAGAAACAAAGCAGCCGCAACATCACTCTCCTCGCCATCATCATCGCACTTGTGATAGCAGTTGTAATCATCTACTACTTCCGATACAAGGAAAAAGCACGCCACAACGCCGACCTCTCCCTCTCCAACAACCGCATGGAGCAGGAAATCAAAGAGCGCAAAATAGCAGAGACAGAGCTGCGCAACTCCGAAGAGAAATACCGTCTCCTCTTCCGCAAGACCCCGGTGGGCATCGTACAATTCAACGACAAGCACATCATCACCGCCGTCAACGAAAGGTTCATCCAGATATTCGGGCTCAAAAACAAGAGCATCATCGGACAAGACATCTACACGGTGATACCGCAAAAACAATTTGACATCATAGAGCAAAACAGCGACCCCGGCAAAGACAGCATCTCAAAAAGCGAACTCAAGGTCAATACGCCCGGCGGCGAGGTGTTTGCGTCGGTGTCATACAAGTCGTATGCCGACCAGACCGGCACCAGCATCGAGAAGGGCGGCATCCTCATCATCGAAGACATCACCGAGCGCAAGATAGCCGAGGCGCAACTCGCCGCCTACAACGCCGCATCCGACAATATCATAGAAATGATGCCCGAATCGATATTCCTGCTCGACAAAAAAGCCAACTACATATTCGCACGGATACCAGGAGTAAACATCAAGGAGCAAAACACATACCTCGGCAAAAATATGCGCGAAATGCTCGCCCCCGATGTACTGCTGCCATTCCTCGTTGCCTTCAATACCGTAAAGAAAACCGGCGAAACCCAATACGCAGAATTTGAAACCGAAGGCACAGACCCCGCGCACCCCATATTCAACGAAGCTCAATTCACACGATGCGACGAAGACAAGGTGCTTGTGGTAGTAAGGGACATCTCGCGATTGAAGGCGGCTGAGACCAAACTCCGCAATGCGAAACGCTCCGCTGAATCGGGCAGCAAGGCCAAAAACGAATTTATCATTAGCATATCATCGGAACTCAAAGAGCCAATAGAATCCATACTCTACAATTGCGAGCAGCTAACACCCGACATCAAAGGCAAAGAAGCTTCCGCAAAACTCAAACAGGCTCTCAATGCGGCACTCTTTGTAAACGAGACCTTCACCGACATGCTCAAACTCACCGAAGAGGAAGAAGGCAAGCCCGCCTACACCAAGGAAGTAAACCCATTGATAGTGGCCAAAGGCGTGTTTGACATTTTCAAGAGCCGTGCCGAAGAGAAAAAAATAGCCTACAAGTTTGAAACCAAATCAGGACTGCCGTCATCACTGATACTCGACGAAATCCGACTCCGCCAGATACTATTCAACATCATTTCCAACGGCATCAAATACACCGAAAAAGGCTACGTAAAACTCATTGTGGCTGCCACAGAAGACGCCGAGACTCAAAACACCAACCTCCTTTTCACCATCGAGGACACCGGCATCGGACTTTCCAAGGAGCAGATAGACAATATGTTCAACGACACCAACGTCAAGAAAGGCATGGTGCTCACCAAAAAGATGATCGACGCCATAGGAGCCACACTCAATATCAAATCGGAATTGGGCAAGGGCTCATCGTTCACGATTATCATCCCCAACGTATTCCACGACATACACAGCTCTGCCAATTCAAACGTCAGCACAGAGACACCGCACACATCAGAGACCAAAACAGTATCCAACCGTCGCAAAAATTCCGACGCCATGCGCGAATACATTTCGGTGCTCAAAGACAAACTAATGCCGCAATACCACGAAATGGAGCAACAGATTTCATTCGAGGCGTTGGAATCATTTGTGGCACAATTGCGCGAACAATCAGAACACTACAAAATAGAACGAGGCATCGAGCTCGCCGACGAACTCGCCATCGACATCCGCAACTACGACATTCCAAATATTACCCGAAACATACGCAAGATAGAAGCCTACATTCAGACCAACATCAACGATCTGACACAAGAATAATACAAATTACAATTAGACACATTATAACAATAACACTACATCTACTAACTACATTATTATTATGAGAAGACAACTATTGACGGCAGCAGTAGCGGCTACATTGCTCGCGGGCTGCCAGGGCAAGCAAGCACAGCAACAGGACGAACAATGTTGCAAGCAAGCTGAATCTCCCGTCCTGACCATCGAGGGCGGACAGGTACAAGGCGTACCTACAGAGACCAAAGACGTATTCGTATTCCGTGGCATTCCCTACGCCGCGCCGCCTATCGGCGACCTCCGTTGGAAAGAGCCGCAACCCGTAGTGCCGTGGAAGGGCGTGAAGGTCTGCGACAGATTTGGACATCCTGGCTATCAGGCAGTTCACTATCCGGGCGGCTACACCACCGAATGGGGCTACGGCGCAGAATCGCCTTACAGCGAAGACTGCCTCTACCTCAATGTCTGGACCCCCGCCGCAGGCAAGACCGACGCAAAACTCCCCGTCGCCCTTTGGATTCACGGCGGCGGCTACCGCGAAGGCTGGGGCTCTGAGCCGGAGTTTGACGCTCAGGCATGGGCAGAGAAGGGCGTAATCCTCGTTTCCATCAACTACCGCCTCGGCGTATTTGGCTTCCTCACCCACCCCGACCTCTCCGCCGAAAGCCCGCACAAGGTATCGGGCAATTACGGCATCCTCGACCAGATAGAATCCCTCAAATGGATCAAGAAAAACATCGCTCAGTTTGGTGGCGACCCCGACAACGTGATGATTTTTGGACAGAGCGCGGGCGCAGGCAGCGTAAAGACTATCTGCGCATCCCCATTGTCAAAAGGTCTTTTCCACAAGGCTGTAATCATGTCGGGCGGCGGCATGACCGTTGCACCTCCCAAGGGCGCGGCTGCCGATGCAAATATGCGCAGAATGTTCCCCGTGCTTACCTTCGACGAAGCCCAAAAACAAAACAAGACCGTACTCGACTGGGCTGGTTACAATACCCTCGAAGAGATGCGCAAGGCTTCCACCGAGGTCATCTACACCATCGGCACCATCTACAACCGTGTAACCAAAAAGAACGCCTTCATGACCGCAATGCCTATAATAGACGGCTACTGCAACACCAAGAGTTTTGACGACGCAGCGCAGGACGGCTCTCTTGCCGACGTTCCTTACATGATTGGCTACACCATGGACGACCTCGGCGACATGGCTGAGGGCATTGCCACATTCTGTCTCAACCGCGAAGAAAAAGGAGCAAAGGCTTGGGCATACGAATTTGCACGTCCACTTCCCGACGACGGCTCACATCCCGAAGATTATCTCCAAGGCGCATTCCACTCATCTGACTTGTGGTATGTATTCAAGAGTTTGCAACATTGCTGGCGTCCGTGGGTAAAAGGCGACTGGGAACTCTCCGAAAAGATGCTCACCGCTTGGACCAACTTCGCCAAATACAGCAACCCCAACGGCGCACAAGACGGCGCATGGAAGCCCTACACCAAGGACAACACCAAATTCCAACTCTTTAAACTCGACGAGCAAAACAACGAAAAGTCCGAAATGGGCGACCCCATAAAATCCACCCGTCCCAGCATGTGGGGCATGGGCGCACCCAAATAAAATTTGCTGGAATGCGGACGGCTCGTCCGCCACGCCAATAACACACTAACAAATAAAACGGCTGCCGAATGGATTCGGCAGCCGTTTTATTTGTTAATCTTTTATGCGATTTTGCAGTTTTTCGGGGTTCATACGAAGATTCCAAAAATCAACAATATAAACACAATTATTATCAATACGATAGATAATTTTGTTGATTTTTTTAACAAGCAAACCACGAAAAGTATCTGCACAAGATTCCAAAAGAGGTTCTATCTTAAACATATATGGATCTCTTGCCAAATACATTTCGCTCTCAGCAATTGCGTCGGCGAAATCCAACATAGTCTTTGTTCCAAAGGTTTCCTCTATGTAAATCATTGTTTCGATGACTGCCGACCTTGCTTGAGGAGTCCATTCTACATTCATACAGCCATACGTTTTTGTTCGTACCACCCGAGGTTAAACCTTTGGTCAAGTTCACGGAAAAACACCTCCGACGAAACACATTCTCCATTTGCGATTTCCTTTTCAGCCTGGTCAATGCGCATTTGGAGTTCTTCCTTAGTATAAGGGCACACGAACTCCTCCTCTGCGGCATCCACCAATTCGCCCGCGAGCCACTTCCTATCCTCATACGACAGCGTTCCTAACAGTCTATCGCGGAGTTTTATTAATGATTCCTTGCTCATAATAGTAATGTTTTGGGGATTTTTGATGCTACAAAGATAATATTTTGGATTGGGATGGCAAAATTATAGTTGCATATATTTTTGAATTTTCGTTGACATCCTGACACCTAAAACCACTCCCCCACCCCAAAAAGCGGCACATTTGTGAGCCATTCGTGCTCCATATACCCGCTCATCGAAAAACGGATGCCGTGGGTGTTAAGATAGTTTTGCCAATTTTTCCTACGAAAAATATACAACTTTGCCATTTTTTCCTACGAAAAATGTGAAACTTTGCCAATTTTTCCTACGAAAAATGTGTTTTTAATTTACATTGAAAAATACTTTTGCCCAATCCAAAAATTATCATTACCTTTGCGCTCGTATATAAATCACCCAAAAGATAAATGATAACAGTTTCAAACCTCGCCATACAGTTTGGCAAGCGCATCTTGTTCCAAGATGTCAACCTCACCTTCAACGACGGCAATTGCTACGGCGTGATTGGCGCGAATGGTGCGGGCAAATCGACGTTCCTAAAACTCATCAGCGGCGACCTCGAATCCACTCGCGGCTCCGTGCAGCTCGGCCACGGCGAAAGGCTCTCCGTGCTCCGTCAGGACCACTTTGCATTTGAGGAATACACCGTAATCAACGCCGTAATCCTCGGACACAAAGAACTTTGGGACATCATGCAGGAGAAAGACGCCCTGTACGCCAAGCCCGACTTCTCCGACGCCGACGGCGAGCGCGTGGGCGAACTCGAAGCCAAGTTTGCCGAACTCGACGGCTGGAACGCCGAATCCGACGCCGCTGCATTGCTCTCCGGCCTCGGCATCAAGGAGGATTTGCACTACAAACTTATGAGCGAACTCTCCGGCAAAGAGAAAGTGCGCGTATTGTTGGCGCAGGCGTTGTTTGGACACCCCGACAACCTCCTCCTCGACGAGCCTACCAACGACCTCGACCTCGATACCGTCAACTGGCTCGAATCGTACCTCTCCAACTTCGACAAGACCGTGCTCATCGTATCGCACGACCGTCACTTCCTCGACTCCGTATGTACGCACACCGTTGACATCGACTACGGCAAGATAACCCTCTTCGCCGGCAATTACAGTTTCTGGTATCAATCGAGCCAATTGGCGCTCCGTCAACAGGCACAGCAAAACAAACGCGCCGAGGAGAAGAAACAGGAACTCTTGGAATTTATCCGCAGATTCTCCGCCAACGTTGCAAAATCAAAGCAGACCACCTCGCGTAAGAAGATGCTTGAAAAACTCAACATCGAGGAAATCAAACCTTCCACGAGGCGTTACCCCGGCATCATATTCACACCGGAACGCGAACCCGGCAATACGATACTCACAGTAAAGGGTTTGACCGGCAAATCTGGCGACGACATCCTCTTCCGCGACGCCGATTTCACCATCGAGAAAAACGACAAAGTTGTATTTCTCTCGCACGACCCGAGGGCAATGACAACGCTGTTTGAGATAATCAACGGCCATCAAAAACCCGAAGCCGGCACATACGAATGGGGCGTTACAATCACGACGGCGTACCTGCCGCTCGACAACAGCGAATTTTTCCAGAAGGACATCACCCTCAAAGACTGGCTCGGACAATTCTCCAACGATACCACAGAGACATTCTTGCGCGGATTCCTGGGTAAAATGCTTTTCTCCGGCGAAGAAATTTTCAAGAAGGCAAACGTGCTCTCCGGCGGCGAAAAAATGCGTTGCATGATAGCCCGTATGATGCTCCAAAACGCCAACTGCATGATTCTCGACACGCCGACCAACCACCTCGACCTCGAATCCATTCAGGCGTTCAACAACACTTTGATTAACTTCAAGGGCATCATCCTGATGTCGTCGCACGACCACGAGTTTATACAGACCATTGCCAACCGCGTCATCGAACTCACGCCAAACGGCATCATCGACAAGCGCATCGAATACGACGACTACATCACCGACGAACGCATACAACAGCGTCGCGCGGAGTTGTACGCTAAATAAGGCGTAATGTTTATCTCCATATTTTTTATTTTTTTTCACAGGCGACATTTTTTTACGAAAGGATGTTGCCTGTGTTTTTTATAGGAACAATTAAAAACTCCACGCCGAAACATCAGTCGCCTTTTCTGTCGATTCCTCAATCTCATCGTCGAGGTTGCAGAAGAAATCTATGCCGGTACGCTGTTCCAATTCATCGATGGAAATTGCATATTGCTTGATGCTCTTTTGCTCCGACTGAGAGTACGATGGCTTGTGTTCAATCCAAAAGCCGAGAGCCTTGTACTTGCCATTTTTCAGGCATAGAATCGCCATGAAGAAATATTTTGGTATCAATACGCCATAATCGCCTTGCGTCAAGAAGTCAAAAACATAATCCTTGCCATCTATCGTGCCGCCTTTCACCACATACAACGTATCACGAAAACTATCTCTATTCCAAGACCTTACCTTTGTCTCCATATCTGCCCACACGAAAGCGTTGAGAGCGTTGTATTGTGGGTGCATATTGGAATAGCAAAAAGTCTGACGGTTCATATTACGATTTTGCAAGCGGTCTGCCGACGGACAGATATGCCCACGGTCAAAACCGCTGTAATGGTAATCATCGTATGTGGAGCGGTACTCCACGGGGATTTGCTCGTCCTCGTGCCAAGCATCGTCGCCACTGCGCGAAACCGTGGTCGCCGTATTGCCCTTGTACATTCTGTACGCCGTCCAACGTTGCGCCCGCTTGTCGCAATCCCATTCAAGGAAATAATTGACGCCATATTCATCGTCATTTTTTACGACAATGATACTATTGCCGCCGCGAGTTTTAGGACACTCAATGCGACTAATGATGTCGGCATTATCGTCGCTGACATCCTGCGGCAGATTCTGTGGCTGTTCTTTTTCAGGTTCGTCAACGATAATGATATTGTCGTCAGGCACTTTGCTGCACGATGCCATCAAAAAGATAAAGGCTAATATGGAGAGGAGTTTTTTCATAATGCTGCAAAAATAACACTTTCCCATCAAAATCCCAAAAAAATGTCCGCTGCAATCGCTATGAATTGCAGCGGACAAAATGGCTATAAATCGAAATCAAAAACTATTCCGTCGGCTTTGTGCCGAAGGCTTGATTGTCGTTGACGATAATTATGTACGACGGCGGCTTGATGCTGTTGTCGTTGCCACAATATCTAACCTTTTTGCCGTAAACAATCACTTCTTTGCCGTAATTGGCGGGGACGTTGCCAAGACCGATGTTGTCCTTCAAATCGTTGGTATTGAGTTGAACGTGAATACATTCGGCAACATCTGTCGCATTGGGATTGGACGAGATAATCACGCTTGTATTGGCGTGTGCGCCGTCCGCCCCAAATACATTTTTGCTGTTGGAATAACTGCCGACAATGTATCCGCGTACCCAAGCCATCGAATTGGCTTCCAACGCCTTAAACTCATCGAAGGTCAATGTCGTGATGCCTTGCGTCAAATCTTCCGGCTCAATCTGCGGCACATCTGCAACCTTCTCCTTCAACGAGAAGTCAATGACTTCAAACGTGCCTTTCTCCTCGGCGGTGGAGGTGTATTGGAATACAACAGCAAACGTCTTGCCCGCAAACTGGCTGCAATCAATGGTAACTTCATTGTTTTTGCTTGCATTGCCGAATGTCATCGCCAACGGTGTCATTGTGGCTGTTGCGAGGTCGCTGGTGAAATTCTCCACTGCATACGCCTTATAAACGTCTGCCGGAGTTGCGGCGTTCTTGTACCAATTGGTGAACTTCAATTCGTATTCCTTGCCGCTTTCGAGGGTGAAGATTGGCGATATAAACCAACTTTCGGATTCTGCATTTGCAAGGGCTGTCGCGCCGTATTTGCCAGCCGTCCAAATGTGTTCATCGGCAGATGCAAAACGTTTTGCGTCATAGACCACGAAGTCGCCAAGGCTCAGATTGGTCTTAAAATTATATTCAAAAGGCAATGTAGCGGTCTTTACGGTGTTTGCGCCATCGAAACCCGAAACAGGTTGCTCTGCCTCTTTGGGCTTTTCCTTCAAGGAAATGTCGATGACCTCAAACGTGCCTTTCTCCTCGGCGGTGGAGGTGTATTGGAATCCAATTACAAACGACTTGCCAGCATATTCGGTGAGGTCTATTGTAACAATGTTGTTGGCACTTGCATTGCCGAAGGTCATCGCCAACGGTGTCATTGTGGCTGTTGCGAGGTCGCCAGTGAAATTCTCAATTGCATAAGCCTTGTAAACATCTGCCGGAGTTGCGGCGTTCTTGTACCAATTTGTGAATTTCAATTCGTATTCCTTGCCACTTTCGAGGGTGAATATGGGCGATACAAACCAACTTTCCGACTCTGCATTTGCAATGGCAGTTGCGCCGTATTTGCCAGCCGTCCAAATGTGTTCGTCCTTGGAGGCAAAACGTTTTGCGTCATAAACTACGAAGTCGCCAAGGCTTGCAGAGGTCTTGAAATTGTATTCAAAAGGCAATGCAGCGGTCTTTACGGTGTTTGCGCCATCAAAACCCGAAACAGGTGCTTCGGCAGCACGCGACGCGCCGAGATATACGTTCTTGGTCTCAAATGTGCAAGCGTTGGTGGCTGTGGAAGTGTATTCAAACGCGATGTGAACATTGTCGCCCTTGTATTCCGTAAGGTCGAGGGTATTGTCAACAAAAGTCCAATCCTTTGCCCAAGTGGGGATGGTGAGTTTGGTCCAAGTAGCCTGGCTGGGGTCGCCGCTCTGATAATCCTTGGAAACATAAACCGCACAATCGGCTTCCGCGCCACCTTCGCTCAAATAATTGGCGGCGTGGTCGAAGTAAAATTCTACCTTGTCATAAGCCGAAAGGTCAACGCTCGGAGAAATAAGCCAAGCCTTTGATTCATAACTTACTTTGTTGACATTTGCAGTAGCCTTCATACCGTACTGAGCGTCATTGTTCCATACGTGAGCCACTTCGTCGGTCTTATTGAAAGTGTAAATGGAAAACTTGCTGATGCCCTTTGTGAAGTCGATATTGAGTTCGGTGAGTTTTTCGGCGGTGAGGTCGTCGCCGTCAAAACCTGAATTGGCGACAGGAGCGTCAATCACCTTGCCGTCGAGAGCCGAATAGAACAGAGTTTTCAAGCCGTTGACACCAAAATATGTCTGAACATAGCCACCCAAAACCACTTCCTTGCCGATGATGCCAGGGTTGGCTTTGAGATTGAGGGATGCGCGGTGCTTGGTGCTTGCGGGAAGTTGTACGGGGACGCACTTGGCGATGTCCTTTTCGTTGGCATTGTCGGCGATGAGGATGTTGGATTCCACGGTGCAGCCATCGGCGGTAAATTTGACTCCGTCTTCGAGTTTTTGACCGTCAACATAACCCACAATGTAGCCCTTCACGTAACTCTTTTCGGAATCGGAAGTCGGAGTGGCAAGAGCCTCACTCACCGTGAGCGGATTTTCCAACGAGGATTCCTTGACAGTCGGTTTTTCGTACTTGGCGGTCTCGGTGGCAGAGCCTTTCACAACCTTAAAATTGCGGATTTCCCAGGTTGCGGCAGCCTTGTCGGTGCATTTGTAGCGGAATGCAAACGTAACGCCGGTTTTGAGGTAGTCGGCTGGGATGTTGAACGTTGCAGTCGTGAAAGCGTTCCAATCGTCGGGCTTGCCGGCATTTGGCACGGCGGTGATTGGGAGCGCGGTCCAAGTGGCTTTGGTGGCGTCGCCATTATAATCCGTCGAAACCATAAACACCTCGTTTTCAAACACATCGCCCTTTTCGTAGGCAATGATGTGTTCAAAAGTGTAATAAGCCTCGCCCGCCGCGCTGAGGTCGATTGTGGGGCTTACGAGATAGGCAGTGGTCGGGGTGTAAGTGCTGTTTTCGTAGCCGGTGATTTTTGCAGTGGAATGGTCGATGACAAACGCCGCGCCATCGGAGGCACTCTTGCAGCCGCCAAGAGCCGAAGTGAACGTCTCATTGATAAAAACGCCCTCCTCCTGTTGCTGTTGTTCCTGATTCTCAGCGTCTTGACGATGCTGAACATTGGGATCAACATACGGCAAATCGTCGTGCGTATCTACACACGCTGGCAGCAACATCGCCGCAAAAATCGCCGCCGAAAGTGAATTTATAAATCTTTTCATTTTGTATCGGGTTTTATGATTGTTTCGTTATTGTAATGGCTTCACGTCCTTCTCCGACCGTATCAGCAACTGCCACGTGCCATTGTAAATGGTCAAAATTCCCGTCAAATCCACCTTGCCCTTTGGGAGCGGTGTCTTGGCGAAATCGGCGTATGAACTCGTCCTTACCACAAATTTGCTCGTCAACTCGTTGACAGTGCGGTTGGTGTAGTTGGAAACGCCGTCAGAATATGCAGTCTTGCCGTCGGCGTCCACGAAGGATACATTTTTAATGGTAACGACCTTGCAAATGTCGTCCCGCGTGAAATCTGACATCGAATATATTTCCTTGGGCTTTACACTGCCGTCTGCCGCCGTGATTATCCTGAAATGATTAGCCCAAAATATTTGGCTCATCCTGCCAACAGAATTGTTGTAGAGCGTTCCTAACTGCGGGTTGGTGCCGTAGCCGCCAATGTACATTCCGTCGAGGTCTATCATAATTTCCTCAGAAACAGGCAGATATGCGTACAACGAATATTCGTCGATGCGGAGCGAAATGCCGCCGGTATTGTCCTGAATGTAAATCTCCTTGAAGAGGTTGCCGCCGATGTCGTTGCCAGCAATTTTGCCGACTATCTGACCGCCGCCCTCGATGGCGATGGTCTTGTTGGAGGTGATTGCAGATTCATATTTTGACTTCAATTCGCTGATAGTCATTTGGTTGGTGCAGACGAGCGAATTGTTGCCGTATGGGAAGCCGTGGGGCGCGTAGTTTTCATTGTTGAAATACGACGGCTGATCAGCCCAATCTTGTTCGCCGCAAGACGCTGCCGCACAAGCAATTGCAATTATGATAAAAAACTTCTTCATAGCCGTTAGAATCTATAAACAATGTTCAACATACCGTTAATACCCCAAGCGTAATATTTTTTGGGACTTTTGGAAAATTGATATACCTTCATACCATCAGCCTCACCGTCGGTAAACTTGACATCGGAGCGGTTTTGCTCGTAGCCGCCGGTGCAGATGTTGGTGTTGTTGAGGATGTTGGTGAGCATCACGCCGCAATAGAGGCTGCCCTTGCTGAGCCTGAAATTGCGACCGATGGAACCGTCGAGCATAAATCCGCCATCGCCCTTGGTCTGCGCCGGAGCCTCTTTGAGATTACCATCGACGGTGAGGGATTTCACAGTCCTAATCATTGGCGAAAACGATAGGTAAATCCTGTCGTAATAATTGCCGGTAAGGTCTATGTACCAACCGTTTACGTTGTATTCCAATCCCAATGAAAGTATGCTGAGCGGCGTGCCGTCCTCCCTCATTCCGTCGCTCATAACGACGTCGCGGGTGTAATTGGCGTTGTTGGAGTTCATACAAAGGGCGTTGGCATTGCTGGTATATTTAGCCTCGTTAATAGTACCCAAAAACAACACGTCCAAATTTGACAACAGCTTGTACCTAACGCCGACTTCCGCGCCGTAATACGCCTTTTCAATGCCCGTCATCGAGAAATATGTGAAGGCGTTTTCGTTGTCATAATAGAAACAAGTCCACTTCGTAACGTCCGAAAGTTTGTAGTAATACGCTGATATGTTGGCTTTTATGCGCGAATCAGAGTAAGCGTAACTCAACTGCGAGGAGAGGATTTTTTCGGGGTTGAGGTCTTTTACAAAATCGTTGTTGATTTCGGGCGATGCAAAAGCCGTGCTTGCCTTCGGTGCTTCGGTCTGCCAACCGAGACCGACCTCGACAGCGTGTCCAGAGCCGAGATTGAAGGTTGCACCGCCCTTGACGCCGCCGTCGCTAAAATACGATTTGTCGGACTGTCCGTAAGAATTGTTGGGCGCGAGACCATTTTGCATCTTGCCCTCGCGGAACATACTCGTAAATCCAAATTTGCCCGTCAGATAATAATGTCCGATGCCCTTGTCCAATGTGTAGGCGCACCACGAATTGATTTTGTCAACGAAAATATTGTAATCAAAACCAAAAACATCGCCCTCGCCCACCGACTTATTCGGGTAGCGGTAATCGTACTGAACTTCGATGTCGTCGCGGTCGTAATTCCTTGCAGCGTATGTATTTATGTTGTGGAAATATTTTGCACCGAGAAGGTCGTACATCGTCTGATAATGGTTGGACTTATTGCGGGAATAACTAATGCCAAACGTCAATGCCGCATCTTTGCCAAGGCTCAACCGAGCATTTGACGACAATCCGGCTGAAATTCTGTCTGTATGTATCTGTGTTTGATAATACACGGCATCGAGCCCCTCCTGCGAAACCGCCTGATTGAGGAAATAAAGCCTGTCGAAGTCGATGTAACGATGGTTGACAGATGAGGTCCAAAGGTTGTAGGCGTCGTTCCAATTTTGGAGAGATGCGTCGTCGCGGTTTGCTGGGTCGCCGGTGGCATCGTAAACGTCATAAAAATACGACGGCATCTTGTTGTAATAGTCTGGGGACGGATTGGAGCCGCCGTCGCCGTATGAAAGTTTTGTAGTGGAATAATTGGAAATTACCAAAAATGCCGATGTCGAAACCTTGAATTTGTCGCTCGGAGTGAAGTCCCAAGTAACAACCGACGTTGGTGCGAAGTCCCTGACAATGCGAGAGTTGCGCATTTCGCCGTCGTACCATCCAAGGTACGGATTATAACTATTGGAACCCGCCAAATAATACGCCTCATCCGTTGATGCGCCCCTCGATCCGCGCTCGGTCGGATTGGCAAACGTGCAGACGGAGATGGTATTGCGTGCGCTGAAAACGTACTGAGTACCAAGATAATACGACAGCGAATTGTAGAACGCGCCCTCTACATTCTTGAAGCCCTTGATGTCGGCGTATCGACCGGCAAAACTTACCGCAAACGCCCATCCATCGTCCTGCAAACCAGTGCCGTATGTGTACATCAGGCGTCCGGTGTAATTGCGGTTGGCGAGCGATGCCGTTACCTTGTGCCCCTGCGGCACGCTCAACGGTCGGAAGTCGTAATTGACCGAACCCGCCGCGCCCGAATAGCAATAACTATTGCTCTCGAATGGCAAGGCATTGTCGGCATTGCGCGAGATGTTGTTGAGGCCGCCAATCTGCGTGAAGCGGAAGTTGCCCCTTTCGGGGTCGTTCATCAACGCGCCGTTGATATAGACCTCGTTGTACCTATTTTCCAACGCCCTGAAACGGTAATTGGCGGGCGAAAATGTCATCGAGGCGTTGGAGAAAAAGATGTTGGTAGCGGAGCCGAGCACCGTGGCGGAGCGGCTGTCGTTGTCGTCCTCATCGAGTTGCGCCTCGGTGAAGGTGAAAGACGTTTCGTCGAAAATCGACGCGGCGTCCTTGCTGTCCAAAGTATCGGCCTCCTGTGCGCACACAACGCCCGACGCACATATCAGAGCCGAAATAATAACGATTTTCCTTAGCATAATCCGTTTGATTATTTTGGGGCAAAATTAATGTTTTATTTAATTCTACGAAATATTCTTTGATGAAATTTTGATTTTTGACAAAAACGAAATACATTTACGCCAAATTTCAAAAATCATTCAGCTACTATGATGAAAAAAATATTATTTTTGGCATTGCTGATGCTGTCGATGACGGCTCACGCTCAGAAAAAATACAGCGTATATGCAATTGGTTTTTACAATGTGGAAAACCTTTTTGACACCATACACGACCCAGGGAAAAACGACTACGAGTATCTTCCCGACGGCACCAACAAGTGGAACGCCATCAAGTATGAACACAAGTTGGCGAATATGTCGAAGGTGTTGGCGGAGATGGGCACGGATATGCTGCCCGGAGTAGGGTGCGCCGCGATAGGCGTGTCGGAGGTGGAAAACGCCCGCGCATTGGAAGACCTCGTTTCTCAAAAGCCGTTGAAAGACAAGGGATTCCAATTTGCCCACGTGGAAGGTCCCGACAAGCGCGGCGTGGATTGTGCGTTGCTGTATAATCCACGACTATTCACCGTCCGCAATACAAAACTCGTACCCTACGTCTATGACCTTCCCGAAGACATCGAGAAGGACAAACAGACACGCGGATTCCTCACCGTATCGGGCGAAATTTCGGGCGAACACGTTACAATCGTGGTCTGCCACCTGCCATCGCGCCACGCCACGAGTTATTACAGGGAATTGGGCGGCAAACAATTGAAGGTGTTAAAAGATTCGCTGCAAAAGGACGACCCGAAGGTCAAGATTTTCATTATGGGCGATATGAACGACGACCCGTTTGACAAGTCGATGGCGCAGGCATTGGGCGCACGTCGCGAGATAAAGGACGTGGAACTCTTCGGACTTTACAATCCATTCTGGAACACATTGAAGGAGGGCAACGGCACATTGAGTTACAAAGGCGCGTGGAACCTTTTTGACCAAATAATTATGTCAGAAAACCTCCTCGACAAGAAACAGAAGCGCAATTACGAAAACCTCACATTCTACAAGCACGCCATCTTCCGCCGCGACTACCTCATACAACAGGAAGGTCAATACAAAGGCACGCCCAAGCGCACCTCCGCCGGCGGCGTTTGGTTCGATGGATATTCGGATCACCTGCCAGTGGTGGTGTATTTGATAAAGGAGCAAAAATAATGACTATACGCCCAGCACCACCGCTGCGTCGATATTAAGGCGTTGCGAAATAGTACGCGCAGTTTTGAGGTTAGGCTCACGCTTGCCAGAAAGAATGCCGTTGATGGTTCCTTTGCTCAAATTTAAAAATTTGGAAAGACCATCACGAGAAAATCCCATTTCATCCATTCGCAATTCAATGGTTTCGATTAGGGACAGAGGCTTAATCGGATAATGGATGTCCTCATAGTCAGCCACCAAATCCGAAATCAAATCAAGTTCTATAAAATTCTTGTCGTCGGCAGGAGTGTCGTTGTTGACCACTTTCAACAACTCATCAATTCTCTGCAATGCCGCCCTATATTGAGTTTCATTTTTAATCTTTGCCATCGCTAAATATTTTGAATGTCCTTAATTTTGTCGTATTCATCGTGCGTTCCAATAAAACGCATAAAAACTTTATGAGCAACAAATATAACTATTGCAACAATCCTAAATTTGTTGCCACCGATATTAAAAACATAACGGTCATTTCCAACGAAATCAGCACTGTTGAAATCTTTTTTAATATCGGCAAAACACTTCCAATCCGCCCGTAATACCTTTGAATACCAATCTCTCAAAGGCTTGTCGGATTCCGAATGTTTGTTGATAAACTCACGTATTGTTGAAAATGCAATTACTCTCATACCACAAAGATAAAACAAAAAAACAACAATTACCAAAAAATCCAGTATTTTTTTTCTAAATTGCGCGTTGTAGTCATCTATTAATATCAAAACATAAAAACACAACACAATGAACAGGACGAAAACATTTTTATTATTGATTTTAATGATAATTGCCACTGCAGCGGGGGCGCAGACCTTCAAGGCGGGGACATTCAAATACAAGGTGATTGGCAAAAATACCGTCGAGGTAGCGTCGGCGGATTCGAGCATGTCGGGCAATGTGGCTATACCACAGACCGTTAGGCTCGGCGACACTGTATATACCGTAACGGCAATTGCTGACAACGGGTTCGGCGGCTGCACGGGCATCAGGAGCATCATCCTTCCGGCAAAAATCACGCGCATCGGCAAAGAGGCATTTCTCAACTGTCTCAATCTCAATTCGATAAACATCCCTTACGGCGTCAAGGAAATCAAGGACGGCACATTCTGTCATTGCGAGGCGTTGGCGGGGCTCACCGTGCCAGACGGCGTTACGAAATTGGGCAAATACGCCCTCGCCCACTGCAAAAACATCACACGATTCAACGTGCCTGACGCCTGCAAAGAAATCGGCGACAAGGCTTTCTATAATTGTCAAAAACTCCAAGCCCTCGTAATCTCCGCCTCCGTGGAGAAAATCGGCATCCGCGCATTGCAGGGCTGCCCCGAGCTGCGCCGCATCAACGTAGAGCCCGAAAACAAACACTTCACATCGCAAAACGACATTCTCTACAACAAGGCGATGACCAACCTCATCAAATACCCCGGCAACATCGACGAGGCAATGTTTGAGATGCCATCCTCGGTAAAAACCGTGGAGGAATACGCCTTTGAAAACGTCAAAAAACTCTTGGTGGTGAAAATATCGCCGGCTTGCACCAAAATCGACAATATGGCTTTCGTCAACTGCGAAAAATTGCAGAAGGCAGTATGCCCGCCGTCGCTTCATCAAGTGGGTATGGATTCGTTTTTTGGCTGCATAATGCTCGACCTAAATTCAATCCCCGGCGACGACTTCACAGAATTTGATTATAAAAAAGGATTGGTGGAAAAATACGAATAAAATGGCAACATACAAGATAACAGTGGCTTACGACGGCACAAGATACAACGGTTGGCAAATCCAACGCAACACCAACAATACGATACAGGGCAAAATTTCGACTGTTTTGTCCAAAATGACCGGCTCGATGGTGGAAGTCCACGGCAGCGGACGCACAGACGCGGGCGTACACGCAAAGGGTCAGGTGGCAAGTTTTGAAATAGACGGCAACTACACCAACACCGAAATCCTCGCATACCTCAACCGCTACCTTCCCGACGACATCGCCGTATTGACAGTGGAAAAAGTTGACAGCCGTTTTCACGCAAGACTTTCGTGCCGACAAAAAAACTACCGTTACCGCATACATACAAGCATCATACCCGATGTGTTCAATAGAAAATACGTCTATACATATCTCGACAAACCGTTGAATGTAGGATTGATGCGCCGGGCGGCGGAATTGCTAATTGGCACACACGATTTCAAGGCGTTTTGCGGCAATCCGCATTTCAAGAAATCGTCGGTGCGGACAATCATTAGCATCAATATCAATAACGACGACAATGGTATCACCATTGACTACACCGGCGACGGATTCCTTCAAAACATGGTGCGCATCCTCACCGGCACTCTCATAGAAATTGGCAACGGCAACATCCCAGCCGACGCCATCACCGACATATTAGCATCCAAAGACCGTCAACGCGCCGGCTTCACCGCCCCGCCGCAAGGATTGACGCTGATGGGGGCGGAATATTGAGGTCAACGCTTGTCGAACCTGTAAGTCAATGCACCGCCGATAAAACCATACGTTTCTGTGATGTCGTTCTCTTCTTTGAATGAAAAATTTATCTTGGCTGTTGCAAGGAATCCCAAGCCGCATTTAAGTTCGTATCCAACACCAAAATGCACAGCATACATTATGTTCGAAAAGTTGTCGTTAGTGAATACGGTTTTAAAATAACTGTCGTCATGGATTTCTTTTATCATCGCGAGTTCCACACCATGACCGAAAAGAATTATAAACTGTTTTTTCTTGTCGCCCGGTCGCCACTTGCAACATACAATTGGAATGTGCAAACTTGTAATATTAATCTTGATTGGATAGTCTTTGGATTCCAGATGTTTATAGAATAATTGCGCTCCAAATTCAAATGAAAACGTCCTTGATAGGTTGATATCAATATAGAATCCGCCATTGATACTATGTGTTGGTTCAAAATCGAGTTCAATATCGTCCTTCATTTCATATTGGGGAATAACATAATCAAGTCCTGCCTTACAACCGTTGTTCACTCGTTTTATATTTTTCTGCATAACGATGTCAGGGACTTTGCCGTCGGGTCCGACCACCACCTCCTTTTTTTCGTAGCCTTTCATCGTTATCACAATGACATTCTTAGATGACAATGGCAGTTGAAAATTGCCATCTATGTCCGTAAGAGTGGAATTGGTAACGCCATCTTCCGCTACTGAAACGCCTGCAAGCACGTTGCCTTTGTCATCCTTAACAGTTCCTGTTGCAGTAACATTTTGTGCAAAAAGTTGCACCACCATTAGCAACGTCAATGCCAAAAGAAGTATTTTTTTCATATTGATAATGTGTATTGATGTTTAATGCTGCAAAAATATAAATAAAAATTAACAAAATAGCGATGCCACAATTAAAAAATGTTAAGAAAATCTACTACTCCAATTCCGCCTCTTCTTCCTCTTTTTTCCGTTGCGCCTCTTCTTCGGCTTGGATGGATTCGTTGGAGATGGCGGTTTCGGTAACTTCGCCCCATTTGAAAATGTCGTCGGGAACTATCGGGCGGTGCTCGCCGTACCACACAAAACCATTCAAGAACGATTGACGCTTGGTCAAACCTTCCAACGGATACAGTGCGCCCTTGGGATTCTTGTAAAACCAAATGCGCTTGATTTTGCTGTTTTCAAAGAAAATATCCATATTCTGCGCCGAGACGGTGTTCATGCCCGTAACGACAGAATCTTCGGTGGTGTAGTATATCGACTGCGCATTAGACAATACCTCCACCTGCGTAATCTTGTTGCTATCGAGATACGCCACCATATCCTTGCCGCAAATCTGATTGTAACGCGGTATCGAATCCACCTTCTGCGACACGAAAGCATTGCCCACAAGTTCCACCATATCAACGCCGTCATCTATTGTATAAAGCCTTACAAGGTTTGCAGTAATCTGATTGTCCTTGTGCCAAATCACTGGCGTATAGTACATCGTAATAACGCTGTCGTTGAAATTGTATTCGAGACTGTCGCACATAGTCTGAATATCGTAACGGTAGGTCTTGACGTGCCTGTAAGCCCTCACACGGCGAAATTCGGTGGTGTCTTTGGCGGTGAACAAGGTATCGGTGCACATAAAAATAGTGTCGGCGTGGAGATAGAGCGTGTCCTTCTTGGTGCGGTAGGTCATCAACGCCTTGTCGGTGAGGTAACTATGCTCGGGAATTTCATAATAACGAGCCTCGTTGGCAGAGAGGGTGATATTTTGGGCTGTATCAACAATCTCCACATTGGAACGTCCTAATCCATAACTCTCCTCGCGGTAATAATAAATTGTGTCGCCGGAGAGCCGATGCTCCTTGCTGACGAGGTAACTATTTTTTGTGAGTTGACACTCCTCCTTGTCGTGATTGTACCAGCCGCGCTCCGAGTAGAGGTAATTATCGTCGCTGATTACCTCCGTTGGCCCCTGGAAAGTGGAAATATGCGTCTTGACATTGTAAGTGAGCGTATCGGAATACATCTTGTAATCGGCGTTATGAAGTACAACATCCTTATTATAAACGAGTTCGTTGCGCTTTGGGTAAAAATAACCGAGTTTGGATACCAGCGTGTCGTCGCCGGTGTATGTAGTGCCGCCGTCAAAATAGTTGGCGACATTCTTATCCATATCGTAATCGATGTTTTCTGTAACCATACGCATAGAATCGGTGGTCATCACCACATTGTCGCGCATACGGGCGAGGCGGGGCTTGCCGTCATAATCCAACGAATCGCCCCACAGATGCACCGTGTCCTGTTCCATCAGGCGGTAAGCGTGGACGTTGCCAAAGGCGCGGAAGGTATTTTCGGCAGAATTGTAGAACGCCGAATCGCAAAACATCGACGCGCTGTCGTGGTAAAACTGCACATCACCCCTCAACACCTTTACATTGGGACCATATTTCTCGTTGACCTCCAAGGTGTTGGAATTTACAATCTCTATCTTGTGAACCTGCGGATTGTTTTGCGCAAATGCCGTCATCGCGGCGATAATGGCAATCAACAGTAATAATATTTTCTTCATAATATCTTGATATTGACGGCGCAAAGTTAGCAAAAATGCAGGATATTAGCAAGAAATGTTACTCGAAGTGGAACGACAAGGTGATTGTGTTGGATTTCAAACTTTTGAGGCAGTTGGTGTATTGACGGTCGTCGCGCTTTGCAACGTCGAGCAATCCAAGGCTGTAACGCAATTCAATCGAAAATTTGAAATACGGCAGATAAAAATCCGCACCGCCGCCAAAGGTAACGCACGGGTCGATTTTTTCGAGGCCGACGGCTTCCTCGTCGTCAGAATTTTTGTGACCCGTGAGGTCATATCGAAAATTGCCGCCCGCAATGAGGTATGGCGAAAAATTGGTGATGCGCTCCGCCTTGTACTTAATCATCACCGGAAATTCGAGCATCGTGCTGCGTATCTGCATGGTACGTTTTTCGATGTCCTTGGTCTCCGACTTCTTGTTTTCCTTGATGACATAATATATCAAGTCGCGCTGATTGAACGAGAGTTCAAACAGCATCCTCAAATCCATATATTTGTTGAGCCTCAGATTGGAGATAGGGCCGATATGGAATCCAGTATATTTGCCGGCGTCGATGCCAAATATGTCGTGCTGCAACATAAACTCGTCGGCTCTCTCCACGCGAAATCCCATATTGGAAGTGCCGAGCGTAAAGCCAAAATGCCACGTCTTAGCGTCGTAGTTGGGCAGGTTTTTCATACCCTTTACCTTGATGTTGTCCTGCGCCACAGCCGTCGTCGATGCTATGATTATCATCAATATGATGGCTACAAAGTGTTTCATTTTTGTGTGTCCGTAAAATTGTTTATTAGCAACGCCTTACGGCGTTGTTACCCTTATCCAAAAATTCTAAGAATTACAAAGAATCAAAAGAATACCAACAACAACTCCTTCCATTCTTTTGCAATTCTTTAAATTTTTGGTCAAAAAAGACCGCCGTTTGGCGGTCGAAGTCAATAATAAAACAATTATTTCATTAAAATTATTGTGCAGCCAACAATTATTTAAGATTTTTCAAGATATGACCCATTCTGTCGCGCTTGGTCATCATATAACGCTGGTTGAATGAGTTGGTGGGGATTTCGATGGGGACGTTCTCGATGATTTCGAGGCCAAAACTCTCCAATCCGACGCGCTTGACTGGATTGTTGGTCAAGAGCCTCATCTTGCGGACTCCAAGTTGACGGAGGATTTCTGCGCCAACGCCATAATCCCTCTCGTCGGGGTCAAAACCAAGATGCACATTGGCGTCCACGGTATCCATGCCTTCCTCTTGGAGTTTGTAAGCCTTTATCTTATTGAACAATCCTATGCCCCTGCCCTCTTGGTTCATATAGAGCAGGATGCCCTTGCCCGCCTTGTCGATTTGCTGCATGGCGGTGTGGAGTTGGTCGCCGCAGTCGCAACGGTAACTTCCAAAAATGTCGCCCGTAGCGCACGACGAATGTACGCGCACAAGGATTGGCTCGTCGGGATCCCAAGTGCCTTTTACAAGTGCCGAATGTTCGAGACCGTTGCTCAACTGACGGAAAACAGTCATCTTAAACAGACCGTATTTGGTGGGCATCATCACCTCGGGGCCGCGCTCTACGGTGGTTTCGGATTTCAGGCGGTAGGCGATGAGGTCTTTGATTGTTACAATCTTCATATTGTACTTCTTGGCGACAGCCTCCAACTGCGGCAGACGTGCCATCGTGCCGTCCTCGTTGAGGATTTCTATCAACGCCGCCGCCGGATACAGCCCCGCCAACCTCGCAAAATCCACAGCCGCCTCGGTATGTCCCGCCCGGCGCAAAACGCCCCTGTCCTGAGCGTAGAGCGGATTGATATGCCCCGGACGCGCAAAGGTTTCTGGTATCGACTTGGTATCTGCCAACGCCTTGATTGTGGCAGTCCTGTCGTGCACCGAAACGCCTGTGGTACAGCCTTCTATCTTATCTACCGTAACGGTAAACGGCGTGCCAAGTATCGACGTATTGTCAGCCACCTGATGCGCAAGTTTCAATTCGTTGGCGCGAGATATTGTAATCGGCGCACACAAAACGCCACGACCATTCTGGAGCATAAAATTAATCTTCTCCTCAGTGATGGTCTCTGCGGCGGTGATGAAATCGCCCTCATTCTCGCGGTCTTCGTCGTCAACCACAATTATTATGTTTCCTTTGGCAAATTCCTCGATTGCCTCCTGTATTGTATTCATAATTATTGATTTTCGATTTATTGATTTTCGATTATTCTCTTTCCTCATCCCTCTTTTCTCTTTCCTCGCCGGAAGAAGTTGACGACAGCACTGAACGCTTTCATCCAAGCCTCCTTATTGAACAACTGGGCATCCACTGTGGCCTTGTACGTGAAAAATACGCCGAGCGGCAAAATCACTATTGTACTTATCCACATGCCCTGCCACGGTTCCCAAAGACCTTCGCGCGACATCTTCATGCCGGCGGTAGAAATCAGGTAATAAATCAGGAACACAATGACACTCACCACAATCGGCAATCCAAAACCGCCTTTCCTGATGATTGCCCCGAGGGGCGCGCCAATGAAGAAGAAAATGATACAAGCCACCGACAATGTGAATTTCTGATGCCAAGCGTTGCGGTAACGAGCGATGGTTTTCTGACGCGACGCCAATTCGTCCACCTCGCGGACAATGGTCGTATTTACCTGTGTGGAATATTCCTTTACCTTGGCAAGCACCTTCTGACGGTCGCCCTTGGTCATTGTCTCAAAAATACTGTCGAGATTGGTAACTGGCTTTATATCATCAATATTGATACTGTATGCCGTATTGTAAATCGAATCCCTGAAACTTTCGATTTTGAGCCTAATTACAGAATCTTCGGCGACGTATGCAGAATCGGGTGTCAACGAGTACGCTATGGAACCGCTCATACGTCGTGTGGCATATTGGGTCTTATGAACTCTCGCAGCCCTTACCGAATCGGCAAAAGACCGCTCGCGATGTTTGCTGCATCTAAAATATTGAGATGTCGTAAGATTCTCATGAAGGTCGTAGGCGTATTTATTGAAATCGCGCTGCAACGAGTCGGTGCTCACTTCGAGTTCGCTGACATTCATCACCTGATAACGGTTTTTGAAGCCGCTCTCGTCAGCCTTGTTGAAATCGAATCCGGCAAGATTGAACACCAACGACTGCTCGCCAAATTCGTCCTTCCTAAACGGGTAGCTCGACCTCTTGCGCTCGTCAACCTCCTCATATTGCACGCCATTGTACAAGGTAACAATCATATAGCGTCCGTCGTCAGTAACGCGCATACTGCCCGAATCTGCCACGATACATACATTATTCGCCTTGCCTTTGGTGTGGTCATACACCACAAAATCGTACATCATTCCCGTCTTCTCGTCCTTGCGCGAGATGCGGATGGAAAAGTCCTCGATGTCGTTGTTGAATATAGACGGCTTGATATTCAATTCTGGACGTTGATTGCGGATAGACCATATCAGAGCCGACATTTTGAGGTTGGCGTATGGGATGACGTTGTTGGCAATGAAAAACGCGCCGAGACTTGTAATCAACGTAAAAATCGTAAGCGGCAACATCGCACGTTGCAGCGAGATGCCCGCCGCCTTGATTGCCGTGAGCTCAAATTTTTCGCCCAAATTGCCGTATGTCATGATTGACGCCAATAGTATCGCAAGCGGCAACGCCATCGGTATAAGGCTCACCGACGCATAGTACATCAACTCCGCAATCACCATAAAATCAAGCCCTTTGCCCACGAGGTCGTCAATCCACTTCCACAAAAACTGCATCAACAGCACAAACACCGAGATGAAGAACGTGGCGATGAATGGACCCATGTAGGATTTGAGGAGGAATATGTCAAGTTTTTTCAGCATGATGTCTGGTAAGTGTCGATGTGGCGTTCGCGTTTTTCGGGGAAAATATCGTTGACATTGACGAGGATGCCCGTCTCCTCCACCCCGCCAAAGAACGGATTAATCGCCGTTCCAAATACTTTCATCGTCGGCGAAAGGTTCATATAGGCGTTGACGAGCGGCGGGATGTTTTCGCCAAGCGAGCGGACGGTCTGATTGAGTATTCTGTAATCAGCCTTAAAATCATCACCGGCAAACATATTGCGCTTATACTCAAAGTCGATTGATTCCTTTGGCATTACAAGTCGCTCATTGTCACGGAAATAAATATCAAGGAACGTCAATATCATGTCCCTTGCCTCGGTATTGAATGTGGTGTACATCGTAACCTTGCCAAAGAAATATTTGGCGTGGTCTTCGTTTTGGCGGAAAATCGCGCCGAGACCGTCCCAAAGGTTGTCCAAAGCGTATATCGAAAACCTGAAATTGGTGCGGCTCTGGAATTTTGGCTGCACAAAACTGCGTCCGAGCTCGATGGTGTAGGGCATGTATTCATCAATGAACTTCTGCGAAAACCTGAAAATCTCCGATGTTGATAGTTCGGGCTGCCCGTCCTTGAAAACTATGCCCTTGCTACAATCAATGTAACGGTAGCCGCCGATTATCTCCTGCAATTCGTCGTTCCAAACAATCAACTGTTTGTAAGGATTTTCCCAGAGGTCGGCTTCGTCGATATCAACAGACTTGCCCGTGCCGCCGCCCGCCTCGCGAAACGACAATTCCCTCAAACGCCCAATCTCCTGCATGGTGTTGGGCGCGTTGTGGGCGTCGCAAACGAAAATGCGGTTGCCGCCAAAATTGGAATTGCGCACAAACTTATCGTCTGTCAATTCCGCGATTATCTTTTTCCTTTCAATAGGTGCAATTATATTTTCCATCTATGAAATAGATTAACCTTGTTGTTTCAAACTATATGTCAATTCCCTGACTCTCAACGTCCTCTCCGCCGGAGTTTTGAAGGCTGCGAGTTCGTCGGGCATTATCGGCTTGCCAAAATACAATCCAATCGGCTTGCCGCTGTACTTGAACACCTCCGACGGCAAGAGAATAAGTTCGTAATTGAACTTGATGCCGATGCGTTTGCGCAAATTAGCCACCGAGTAGAAAAACCGAGTGTTTTGCGCATCCACATACACCGGCACTATCGGCAATTGCTTATGATACGCCTTCTCGATAAAATTCTTTTTCCACGGCAAATCCTGTACCACACCGTCAATGCGACGGCTCACCAATCCAGCCGGAAAGAGGCAGATATTTTCGTCGTTTTCATACAAAGCATCAATGTTGCGCACAATGTCGGGCGTGTTGTGTCCATAGACGTTGACGCCACAAAAAACACTTTTCAACGGGTCGAGATTGAGCAAAAGCTCGTTGACGATGGCCTTGGTGCGTCCAAAATGCTTGTTGATCATCGATATGACCGCCAGCCCGTCCAACGCGCCGAGTGGATGATTGGCGACGAATACTTTTTTGCCCTGACAATCAACATTTTCGAGGCCATAGCAATTGGTCTCTATCTTCATGTCGTCGAATATGGCGTCTATAAAGTCAACGCCATCGTGATGCCCATACAACGACAGCAGGCGGTTGATTTGGTCCTGACGGACAATCTTCTCCAGCCGCCTAATGGCAAACCTCGGCAGTTTTTTGTACAGCGCGGGGTTCTTGGTCTTGATGATATTCTCAATGTTAATGAGAGTCGCCTTGCGTTCTTCCATTGGTGCTAATTAACAACAGCGCAAAGGTACAATAATTTCTTTTAATCCAAAAATAAAAAAAACATCGGGCAGACAAAGATGATATTGTCTGCCCGATGAGTTGAATGAGGAGATAAATATTTTTTACTCGTCAGAGTTCAATCCCTCTTGAAAATATCCCTTGTGTAAACTTTGTCCTTCACGTCGTCGAGTATTGCATCATAGCGGTTTGCAAGGATTGCGCGGCTCTGCGCCTTGAATTTTTCGATGTCGTTGACCACAATCGAGCCAAAGAAATCGTCGCCGTCTTTGAGCGTCGGTTCGTAAATGATGACCGTTGCGCCCTTAGCTTTGATGCGTTTCATAACGCCCTGGATGCTGCTCTGACGGAAATTGTCGCTGTTGCTCTTCATCGTCAGACGATAAACGCCAATTGTTACGGGCTCGCGGCGACCAGTGTATTGTGTTGACGTGCTGTAATCGTACCAACCCGCAATCCTAAGCACCTGATCTGCAATGAAATCCTTGCGGGTCCGGTTGCTCTCAACAATGGCCGTCATCATATTTTGCGGCACGTCGGCATAGTTGGCGAGGAGCTGTTTTGTATCCTTCGGCAGACAATATCCGCCATATCCAAAACTTGGGTTGTTATAATGAGTGCCAATGCGTGGGTCAAGTCCAACGCCAGTGATAATAGACTGAGTGTCAAGACCTTTTACCTCGGCGTAAGTATCAAGTTCGTTGAAATAACTTACGCGCAGCGCAAGATAAGTATTGGCGAACAATTTGACTGCCTCCGCCTCCTTCATACCCATAAAAAGCGTGTCGATGTCCTTCTTGACTGCTCCTTCCTGCAACAATCCCGCAAATTGGCGAGCCTTTTCTTCAAGGAATTTCACGTCCGCAAGGCGTTGTATGGCATCGTTCTCATCCTTGAACTCGGGTTTGTCGATGATTTTGGGAACGCCGACGATGATTCGCGACGGATAGAGATTGTCGTA
>ODAI013453004.1_pt1 | contig 133944 bp, 103 predicted proteins | sample 1539321 | NCBI WGS metagenome assembly ODAI01 (sample SAMN02144231, study PRJEB22623) | gut metagenome | biome: sheep rumen | host: Ovis aries | place: New Zealand
ACAAGCCCTGAAAGGGCGTCAACGCCAAGCCGTGTGCGTGAGCGCACGGAAAACGGGAACGGAAAACGGGAACGGAATACGGGAACGAAATACGGGAACGAAATACGGGAACGGAAAACGGGAACGAAATACGGAAACGAAATACGGAAACGAAATACGGAATACAAAAAACGAACACAAATCAACAAATCAACAAATGAAAAACGCCTACATCATCCTTGCCGACGGCTTTGAACTCATCGAAGCAATGGCACCATACGACGTATTCTGCCGTGGCGGAATCAACGTCAAGTCAGTATCTATAAGCGGCAACAAGACTGTCTCCGCATCCAACAAGGTGAAAGTAACCGCCGACCTCCTTTGGGACGAGGCTAACTTCTCCGCCGCCGACCTCATCTACCTGCCCGGCGGCTACCCCGGCTACGAAAACCTCGGCAACGACCCCAAAGTGGGCGCTATAGCCAAACAACAGTACGAATCGGGCAAACTCCTCGCCGCAATATGTGGTGCCCCCACCGTTCTGCTCAAAAATTCCATTGCCCTCGGCAAGACCGTAACATCACACTCCTGCTGTGCCGACCAAATGTCTGCCAAGTACCACTACACCGGCAAGCCTATCGAGCACGACGGCAACCTCTGGACTGCAATCGGTGCGGGACATTCGCAAGATTTTGCCATCGCCCTCGCACAAGCCCTCGCCGGCGACGAAGCCGTTGCAAAAATCAAAAAAGGAATGGAATTGAAATTCTAAACAACATTTTTTGTCGTAGAGACGCGATTAATCGCGTCTCTACACATATTATATCCTCTCAAATCAATTGAAACACATCATCTTATTACTTTCCCTGACATTCATCGTCTCCTGCGCCACCAAAATACCGGAGATTACTTACGAACCTGTGCCATACGACATAGGAGTGCCGATGTTTCCCGATTCGCTCAATATTCCGGCCGACAATCCGATGACCGTAGATGGCGTGAGGCTTGGGCGATTTCTTTTTTATGACGGACGGCTCTCCGGCGACCCTGCGCGTCCGATGAGCTGCGCCACATGCCACAAGCAGGAACACGCCTTTGAGTGCGGCACCGAAATATTTGAAGACGGTCGCCCCATCGGCAATTCTGGCAAAAAGACACCACACGTCATGCTGCCTTTCATCAATTTGGTATGGAACAATTCTGGATATTTTTGGAATGGATACGTTCAGGAGGGCAACATCGAGAGCACAGTCCCGATGGCAATCACCGCCCCACACGAAATGGACGGCAACATCAAAAACGCCGTAAAACTCATCAAATCGGATGCAAGATACAAGGAAATGTTTTATCGTGCATTTGGCACTACAGAAATCAATATCGACCTCATCAGCAAGGCGATAGCACAATTTGTGAGGTCGTTGGTGTCGTTCAATTCCAAGTTCGATAGGTATATGAACGGCGAACTCCAACTCACAAAACAAGAGATGCGGGGGCTGATGCTTTTCACCACCGAGGGTGCCGACTGCTTCCACTGTCACGGCAGCCCAGCATTGCCACTATGGACTACCAACATGTTTATGAACAACGCCAAGGACACCGATTTTGAGGGCGAAAAAGATAGATATTCAGTTACAGGCAACCCACGCGACCGTGGCAAATACCGTGTGCCGACGCTCCGCAACATCGAGTTTACAGGGCCTTATATGCACGACGGCAGGTTCAAGACGCTTGACGAGGTGCTGGAGTTTTACAACAACGGCCTCAAACGCTCGCCATACATCGACCCACTTTCCATCAACGCCAACCACGGAGGCTCGCACCTCTCTGACAGCGACCAAAAAGCCGTCAAGGCGTTCCTTCTCACCCTCAGCGACACCACTTTTATAAATGATACGCGGTATAGCAACCCATGGTAGGCGACTGCGATATATGGCGATGTAGCCGCTTTATTAAAAATTAATCATATTGATTTTCAAGCCAGTATCGGTAATATAATCCTGAATGGCCTCTTCAAGGTCGAGGTCTTCGTTGTCATAATACCAATTGACAGTTACTTGTCCACCATCAAGCTCGTATTTCTTGAGAATCTTAAAGATGTCGAGCAAACTCTTGGTAGAACTCGTATTAAAATAAGTGAGCTTGCAGTTGAAAATCAACGGCAGGCCTGTCTTGACATACTCTCTGATCCACGAAATCAACGGGGCATAAAAGACATTGGTCTCCTCCAGAAAGGACTCACCAGATATGTCGCAAATGCCATTCTGATAGTTGAAATCAACAGTCGGAACAAAATATCCGTCATGTGAACCGGCTATGTGAATATTTTCCATAGTTAAAGCGTTGTTCTTTAAAATTTTATTAAACACTGTGTCGGAAACGGATTTCCTTTCACGATGCAAATATAATAGGATTTCGCAAAATAACCGAATAAAAAACGATTTTTTTGGCAAAAATTTTTCAAATTTCTACACCAAGCACGCACACATCGTCTATTTGTATGAAATCTCCCTTCCATGCATAGTAGTTGTCAACGAGTTTGTTGCGCTGATCAGACATCGGAAGGCGGCTCGATTCGAGCAGCAACTGCCTGAACCTCGACATCTTGAACTTGTCGTGACGCACGGAGCTAAACTGGTCGGAATACCCGTCGGAAAAGAGGAAGAGCCTGTCGCCCTTCTGCAAATCGACATATTGGTCTTCAAAGGGCAACTCCCTCATGTGTATGCCCACGGGCGATTTCACCGCGCTAAACACCTTCAATTCGCCGTTGCGCACCATTATCATCGGGTTGTAAGCTCCGGCAAAGTTGCAGTTGTTGACCTCCAAATCCCAGACGCACAGAGCCATGTCCATACCGTCCTTGGGAGCCTCGCTCTCGTCGAGACCAGTCTGACCGAGGTACTGCTTCACCATGATGCGCATCTGTTCGAGTATCTGCGACGCCTGCAATACGTGTTGCTGCGCCACTATCTGATTGAGCAGCGCGATGCCGAGCATACTCATGAACGCGCCCGGCACACTGTGCCCCGTGCAGTCGCCCACGGTAAAGACAAACTTGCTGCCCACCTTGTAAGCCCAATAAAAGTCGCCCGAAACTATGTCCTTGGGCGCGTAGAATATGAAATAATCGCTCATCAACGAGCGGTGCTTCTCAAAATCGCGGAGCATCGCCCTCTGTATCGTGCCGGCGTAAGTGAGGCTGTCGGTGATATCCTTGTTTTTGACGGCGATTTCCTCGAGGTTTTTGCTGATTTCCTCGTTCTGACGCTGGATTTCCTCGTTTTGCGAGCTTATCATGTGGTTTTTCTCCTGGAGGATGGTATTGGCACGCTTCTTCTGGCGATTGTTGCGGAGTATCAGGTAGATAACCCCACCTATCAGCAACAACACGATGCCAAATCCAATCTTTATCTTCCGATTGAACTCGTTTTCTTGTTGCAGTTTAGCGTTTTCCGACATTTGGAGCTTCAACGAATCCTCCTGCTGCCTTTTTACATTTGCGAGCTGCGCCGAATCATATTTGAGCTGCTGCCGCTGCATCTCGAGTTGATAATTTTGATTGACAACCTCCTGAATCGTGGAGTCCTTCTGCTCAATTATCTGCTCCTGCTCTTCATTGAGATTGCGAAGTTTGGCGTTTTGATTGCCGAGCTTATTTTTTTCTTCTTGGAAATAGGCGTTCAAATACTCGTATGCCATCTTATAATTCTTGTCGGATAGCATGATGTCGCAGAGCGAGCGCGTGAGGGTGTGCATAAGCTCCCTGTCGCCGAGTTTTTTGGCGAGGGTCATCGCCTCGTCGTAATAATTGCGCGCCTTACGGTTGTTTTTGAGCTTTTGATGGCACTGTCCGAGCTGATAGCAAATCTGCGCCCTCGGTATCGCGAGATTGTTTTTTTTGAGTATCGAATACCCCGATTCCCACGCTGTGGCGGCCTTCTTGTAGTTTTTGTTATTATAATAATAACTACCAATAATGCCATACAACTCGCCAACCTCCGTGTTCATCTTGCTCTTTGTGGCGATTTTGATGGTGGCGTTGGCCTGCTCCACACATTGGACGTCGTTTTCATTTAGATAATAATTGGCAAGTTTGATGCCCGACTGCACCCTCTCCTTGTCGGAGTCAGACAGGGTGTAATCGACAACAATCTGCTTCAACGAATCGTTTTCCTTGTCCTTGCTGCGGTCGCGCTTGCGCTGGCACAGAGCATCCTGCGGCGCCAAAAGCACGCCGAACAACGCCAAGACGATTATCATTAACCTATGTACATATCTTCCCATCGGGGATTACTATTATTATAAGGTGATACTTGCCGCATTTTTATATGCAAATTGCACACCGAAATACACTCTGTGAGACAATAAAATTTGTTTTTTATATACAATGCTCATTATCAGCACGATAAGAAAAAAATTTGTTAATAATCAAAAAAAAACGCCGAAAAAAATTGGCGAGTTGAAAATTCTTCTTAAATTTGGAACGAAATGAGCGACCGATTCCTCCGCTACTGACATTTTGTCACTCGGATGGGCTCGGCGTGATTTTTGCAAGTAAGTATTAAAATAATTACAAAACAAAATCGTAAAAAAACCTATAATAAAAGACACTATGGACAAAGCCTTAACGGAGTTCATCGACAAGTTGCGTTCCGCAATCAAGAAACGCACTTACGTAAAACTGTTGCTCACCAAGAGGGTACTCGGCAACCAGAACCTCAACAAGATTGTGGTCAGGTACGTGGAACTCAGCGGCAAGCCCCACTTGCAGTTCGTGTATAAGTACGACCGCAACGACGAGGCCAAAAACTTCACCATCGAAGACGGCATCACGCAACTCCAAAGCATCATCGGCAACAACTTCCTCGACAATTACCTCTACACCACCAAGGAGGACTTGAATCTGAGATACAACAACAAGAACGAGGGCAAGATCATCAAGAGCAAGCCCACCTTCAACGAAGCCGCCGACGGCTCGCACGACGAGGCCAAGAAACGCCTCCTCGACACCAAGAAGAGCGTTTACTTCAAGTCGCTCGGCATCACCGACAACAAGGGTGACATCATCCCGAGTATGAACGCCAAGTACAAGCAGGTGGAGAAGTTTGTGGAGATCATCGACTCTCTCGCCGACAATGTGAAGGACTGCTCCCCCGTCAAGATTGCCGATATGGGCTGCGGCAAGGGCTACCTCACATTCGCCACATACGACTACCTGACCAACAACCGCGAACTCGCCGTCGATATGAAGGGCGTAGAGACACAGGAAAACCTCGTAAAATTCTGCAACAACATCGCTCAGAAGTCATCTTTTGGCGGCCTTGAATTTGTGCAGAGCAACATCAACGACTACAAGCCGGGCGAACTCGACATCCTCATCGCGCTCCACGCCTGCGACACCGCCACCGACGACGCCATCTACCTTGGCATACAGTCGGGCGCAAAACTCATCGTCGTATCGCCGTGCTGCCACAAGCAGATTCGTCAGCAGATGAAAATCACGTCCAACAACGTCCTCGAACCCGCGCTCAAATACGGCGTGGTGATGGAACGTATGGCAGAATTGCTGACAGACTCGTTGCGCGTGCTCATCCTCAACAAAAACGGCTACAAGACCAAACTCTTTGAGTTTATCGAGCCGGAGTTCACTTCAAAGAACACAATCATCACCGCCGAGAAGGGCGAAATGCCTTCGGCTGAGGAGCAGGCTGCAATCCAGGCTCAGATCGACGCCATCAAAAACAAATTTGGCATCAAGTTCCACTACCTCGAAAAACTCATCGAGAACCCCACAGACCAGAGCTGGCGCATCCTCAACGCACAATGCGCCAAGAGCGAGTAATAGGCTGTGAGTCTTTGGACAACGCGAACCAATTTTTTAATTTGACAACGAATTAAACGATTAAAGGCGAATCGCATCAAACATTTGTTTTAGTCGTTTAATTCGTTGTTTTTAATAAAAAACCAAATTATGCTATTAGGAATCATTGGAGGACAGGAACTCATCGTAATACTCATCATCGCGCTGCTGATATTTGGCGGCAAGAAGATACCCGAACTGATGCGCGGCCTCGGCAAGGGCGTCAAGGAGTACAAAAACGCGCTCCACAGCGTGGACGACGACGAGCAGAAGGGCAAGGAGGACGGCAACTCCCCCACCCCGCCCGACAACAACACAGGCAACACGCAGAAATAATCCAAAATGGACAACGCGACAGGCACATTTTGGGATCATTTGGACGTACTCAGGAAAGGGCTGATACGCTCGCTTGCGGCAATAATGGCGGCGGCGGTGGCAATGTTCCTGATGAAAGAATTTCTATTTGACACCGTGATATTCGGCCCCACGCGGGACGACTTCCCGACATTCAACCTCCTGCGATGGCTGACGGGTTGTCTGTCGGACGATGCGGCGTCCATCACTGTGGAGCCAATCAAAATCATCAATACACGGCTCTCTGCACAACTACTGACACACCTCAGCGTGTCATTTTGGGCGGGAGTGATTATCTGTGTGCCATACATAACGGCAGAGATTTGGCTTTTCATAAGTCCGGCATTGTATCAAAACGAAAAGCGAAGCATCATCAAGGCATTTATATTCAGCGGATTGCTGTTTTATTTAGGAGCATTGACGGCTTATTATCTGATACTGCCATTGTCGGTGAATTTTCTCGGCAATTATCAAGTGGCAGACAACATCGAAAACCTCATCGCCCTCGATTCATACATCGACACACTCATAACTCTCTGCATATCAACGGGAATTGCATTTGAATTGCCGGTGGTGACATTTTTCCTCGCACGGCTTGGCATTGTGACGCACAAATTTTTGAAGACATACCGCCGCCACGCCTTCCTTGCCGTACTCGTCATCGCCGCAATGATAACCCCAAGCACCGACATTTTCACAATGTTTGTAACCGCACTGCCATTGCAATTGGTATTTGAACTGAGCGTCTTGGTAGCCCGCCGCGCCGAACGCACTGAACAAAAATGACCGCCGTTGGCGGTCTGAGTTTTTCTCAAACATAAATTAAAAGAATAGTAAAGAATTAAAAGAATGACAAAAAAAAATTCTTTCAATTCTTTTTAATTCTTTAAATTATCGGATAAAGAAAAGCCGCCGCAAGGCGGTAACAATTAATGTTTTACGATTATGACAACAATAATATTTGATATGGACGGCGTGCTGATAGATTCGGAGCCGTATTGGAGAGAAGTGGAGAAGGCGGTTTTCCTTAGGGAAGGCGTTGACATCACCGACGAAATGTGTTACAATGTGCAAGGTCTCAAAGCCGAACACGTAGTGGAGACTTGGGTGAAGCAATTTCCGCATCTCAAACATACCGTCAATGACTATGTAGAATGGATTCAAGAAGGCGTCCGACAGATTATCAACACCAAAGGACAGCCAATGGACGGCGTATTGGACACGTTGGAATATTTCAAGCAAAAGGGCTGCAAGATGCTCGTGGCATCGTCGTCCAACTACGTATTAATCAATACAGTAATCGACAAACTCGGCATCCGCAAATATTTTGACGTAATCCACTCCTCGCAGGACGAAAAACTCGGCAAACCGCATCCCGACGTATTCCTGCACGCCGCCGAGCGCATCGGCAGCCGTCCCGACGACTGCATCGTCATAGAAGATTCAGCCAACGGCGTCCGCGCCGCCAAAGCAGCAAATATGAAGGTGATTGCAATCCCCGCACCCACCAACTACGACAACCCTGTGTTTGCAATTGCGGATTACAAACTCAAAAGTATGACGGAAGTGATTGGATTGCACATCCTCTAATCCTCCACAAACGCCCTCAAATCCTTCGCCAAGCCGAATACCACAATCCTGTCGCCGTCTTGCAGGAGCGTGTCGGCGCGGGGGTCCATAATCTTGCGTTCGCGGATTATCTTGCCACGCCAATTGGTGCGCTCCTCCATACGGAGGATACTCAAGATGTTGAGGTGATATTTGCTGCGGAAGTCAGTGTCCTTGATTATCATACCGAAATACCGCTTTGGCAAATCCACCTCCGCGACCTTGTGTTGGTCAAAAAGGCTAAACACTTCCTGTGCGCCCGTCAGCGAAAGGCGGTCGGTCAAGCGCTCTGCGGATTCCTCCTCGGGGTGCACGATTTCTATCTTGTCGTCAATCGCCTCCAACACGCGCTGATGCGTGTCGTTGATACAACGGCAGATAAGGCGTTTGGTCTCGTCCATTTGGTGGAACGTCGCGGTAACGAGTATCGACTGTCCAATGTCCTCGCCGATTGCCACAATGATGCTGTCGGCCTCGTCCCACACGGGCAGACCCGCCTTGATGGCGTTGACATCCGTGCAGTCCAAAACCACCGACGAAGTGATTTGGTCTTTGAGCGCGTCCACCCTCTTATAAGAAGTGTCCGCCCCATAAACCTCGTTGCCGGCATTCGTAAGCCGTATCGCCAACGACGACCCAAAATTTCCAAGTCCTACTATGATGTATTTTTTCATAATTGTCGCAATAATTTGTAAATGCAAAACTAATGATTTTTGTGGAATTGGCAAAAAAAGATGAGATAATGTACAACAATAAATATTAAAGAGCAAATGTTAAAAAAAAAAAAAAAGGATTTTTTGTTGTTAAATTTTTTCTTATCTTTGCCGTTGGATTTACGTATTACTTTTTACAGAATCCGAAATAAAATCATAAAACACCAAAATCAGTTTAAAAGTTATGAATAACATCCGATTATTACAAATTGTGTTGTCGGCTGTATTGATGTTTGGATTTGCGGCTTGTAGCGACGATGACAAGCCTGAAAATCCGAACAACAATCCTGACAACCCACAGGAACAGACCGACCCCATCCCAAACATCCCCACAAAGGATGTAACAGTAGAACAGCTCTCACAAGCTCTCGACGTTTTGGCAAAAGAGACGCCCAAAGAAGAACAAGTGGCACTCACAATCGCCGAGAAGATTACCGCCGACGACTTCAACACAATCTCGCAGTCGCTCAAATCTCATGGTGATCTCAACACAATCCTCGACCTCTCAAAGACCGAAATCACAACCGTCCCGACAGCGGCATTCGAGGATGTACCCAACCTCACCGGCATCGTGCTGCCCAATGCTGTCGTAGAAATCCAGGACGGAGCATTCAAGGGCTGCAAGACTCTACGTTCCGTTACGCTGTCGTCAACACTACAAAAACAGGCCACAGACAACGATACTCCAACTGCGAAAACAGGCAAAATCGGAGTGTCGGCTTTTGAAGGCTGTACTATGCTCTCAATTGTCTTCATACCAGAAAACATCGTCGAGATTGGTGAAAAAGCATTCCTCAAATGTGAATCACTCAAAGAAATCCACATCGCAAATTTCTTTGAAAACTCCGTAAAACTTGATTTTATGCCGGAAGTCGTAGTTTTCGTTCCTAAAAGCATAAAAAACACCTTCCTCGCATCGATATTCTGGAACGACTACAACATCGCAGCAGAAGGCGAAATATTTGACCATACAGCTCCGAAAAATTTTGGCGGACGTACATTTTCACTCGAAGAGGCTGCTAAAGAATGTCTCAATTTCAGGTATGATGGCAGTTATGCCCGTACAGGTTATACATACGATCTGTGCCGTGGTGATGAGGTTTGGAACTCAGGCCAAGTATGGTATCTGCCATACGACGACTACAATTCGCCAGCAAGCAACGAAATGAACAATTGGGTGATTCGCGATTGGTATTATATAATTAATCTCGCAAACTATGTTTTGCACCAGACAGAATCCACCTGGGAATCCAACCCCGAACACAAAACATTTCGTGGCCAGGCACTATTCGCAAGGGCATTGGCATACTACAATGTAATTGGCTATTATCAAGTCTGCCCGATTCTCACCGAGTTCACTTTCTACAATGATTACTCCGCCGATATTCTGAAAACGGCTTCCAAAATCAATTCCCAAAGCGAGGTCATCGACCAGATTAAGAGCGACTTCAAGACAGCAATAGACATGTTGCCTACCAAGGGCGGCACAGAAGCCGGAATCCCCACCAAGGGTGCCGCGGCAGGTTTCTTGGCTAAGACGCTGATGTTCAACCACGAATACAGCGAAGCTCTTACATATTTAGAAGGCATCATCAATGGCGCATACGGTAGTTATCGACTTGTGGATAATTACGGCGACAATTTCCGTGAAGGAGAGGCATACGAAAACAATTCGGAGTCTATATTCGAAGTCGAATTTGCTGACAGAGCAAAACAAGGAACTGATCAGGCATGGACGCCCATCAATTGGTCTAACAATCCCACTAACGGCAATGCAATAGAATCAAATTTGGCACCAGGTCAATTAGGTGGTTGGGCAGACCTTTCGGCATCTAATTGGCTGTATGCCTTGTTCAAATCCGAAAGGACAAAGGACGACAAACTCGACCCGCGTCTGTACTGGACAATCGGCACTTACGAAGCCGACTGGGAAAACGGCTATCCTGCTGACGGTTTTGGTAACGTTATGTATGGATTGACACTGAATGCAGAATCCAACATTGTAACAAACAATAATAATGGAGGTATTCCAATTGTTAAAAATACATACGCAAGATTTGGCAATTCATCTGTAATAACAGGATTGACCAGCGGTATCAACATACGTCTTCTCCGCCTTGCCGAAATCTATCTTCTTGCAGCCGAGGCAATCAACGAAATCAGCGGACCCACCGACCAAGCAATCAACTACATCAACATCGTCCGTCGCCGCGCTAACCTCAACGATTTGTCCATCAGCAACTTCAATGACGCCGACAAGTTGTTTGAGCAAATTGCCAACGTAGAACGTCCCAAAGAGTTAGGTTGCGAGTTTGGTCGCGGATTCGACCTCATCCGTTGGGGATGGTTCTATAATCCAAGCCGTTTAGAGCAGTTGAAACAGCACGGCGCAGAAAAATTTACAAATAATTGGGATAACCAATACCTTAATACCGAATATCCGATTTCTGCCCCTGACAAAACGTCATTCGACACTTACAAACCCGGACACGAGTACATCCCATACTATCAGACACTACTTGACGAAATCCCTGCACTCGGTAGCGGCAACTGCGCCAATACCAACACCTCAGCGCGCACCGGCTTCAATAACGTAAGACCTGTTGTCGATTTAGGAATCAAATATCCACAATCTACTAACGTCAAGGGCATCAGTGTTACAGGACCAGAATATCTGGATTTCCCCGAATCTGGCGAGCCGAGGATAGACCCAAATTTGTTCTCAATTTACGGTATCCGCAACAACAATGCTAAATTTGATATTGCACAAGACCAAGTAACTTTTGAAATCAAAGAACTGAAATGTGCGTATTGCAAAGTTTTGGTGACATACAACGAAGACGAAAACAAATACTATTCAGTTGTAACAATCAAGAACAGCAATATAAAATCTATCGCAGTAACATCTATGCCAAAAACGACCGAATATGTATATGTGGTAGGCTACGAAAGCGACCAAGCATTTTCGACAGATGGCATCGAGATTACTGCAACATTCGCTGACGGTTCCACCACAACAATAGACAACAACAATTTCAGTTTCGATAAAGTAAAGTGTGTGCCTGGTAAACAAGACATAATCATCACATACAACGGCAACACTGATGTAACAACTTTTGTGACAGTAAACGTATCATCCTTTACTGTTAAAGAAGGTCAATTGCCGTGGATAGGTCAATTGGGTGCAGATGTCAATACACCATTCTATAATGTATTTACTTCTGATGTTCAAATTACTCCAGGCGAAACAAAAACAATATCCTTTGTTCAACATACATCGGGAACCAAGCTTTGGCACGGTGCAAATTGCTTCCTGTTTAGAAGAGATAGAACAGAAGAGTATGCAGGTTTTACGTTGAACCAGCGTGGATGGAGTATTGGCGGTTGCACAGTAACAAAAACAACAACAAGAGACTTCGAGGATGAATCTGACGATTATGCTTGGCTGTTTGACGGGGCGAAGGTAGTGCTTTCAATCACCAACAACGGAGACAACACAGCCAAGATAGTATTGGATTTCACGTTGGCAGATTTGTCAACAGTACACACGGAATACGATATAACTCAAATTGATTCCGACGACTTGTACATTACTATGTCTTGTGAGGGTGCCTACATCGTCTTTGAGTAACATCAATTCCATTTTAATTAGAACACTTTTAGCGGCATTGTTGGCAATGTAATTTCACCAATGATGCCGCTATTTGTTGAAAATCAACCGCAACTTTTTTTGCACAATCCAAAACCATATTTTATCTTTGCAACGGACTTAAAACAGTTAAGTTATGAGAATAATCACCAAAACAACAATTAAGCAATACATTGAGCGTAATCCTCAATCCAAAACCGCGCTATCGGAATGGATTGAGAAAACGGAGGAGGCAGAATGGCATAGTTTGGCGGACATCAAACAAACTTTCAATTCTGTAGATTATGTTGGAAATCAACATTATGTATTCAACATAAAAGGCAACGACTACCGTTTGGTGGTTGTCATACAATTTACTCCACAATACGTATTTGTACGTTTTATAGGCACGCACGCCGAATACGACAGAATTAAGGACATCAAAAAAGTTTAATATTATGACAGAAATAAAAAACGAAATAGAATTTAAAGTTGCAGTTGATCGCATTGAAGAACTTTTGCCGCAGACGTGGGGAGATGACGTTCCCGAAGATTCTCCGGCAAAGATAGAACTTGCGCTATTGTCCGGACTTGTGGCTGATTATGAGGATAAATATGTTCATATAGAGCCGCCCACACTCCTCGACATCATCAAACTCCGTATGTACGAAATGGGACTCAATCGCAAATCGCTCGCGTCATTGTTGGGTACAACAGACAACAGCGTGGATAATATTATCAGCGGCAAAAAAGAGCCGTCGCTTTCTCTCGCCCGCACCATCAGCCAAAAACTAAACATCGCACCCGAAGTGGTGTTGGGTGTGTAGAAATCACTTACTTCAACCACTTGCGCCTATCCCACATACACGCTCTCCTTGGGGTACATATAGTTGAGCGACTTGACGGGGGTGAAGAAGGCTTTTACCAATGTCAACGCGCCGACTCTGCCGAGGAACATCAGGAGCGAGAGCATAAGTTTGCTACTGTTGGAGATGTCGCCGGTAATGCCCATACTGAGGCCGCAGGTACAGTAGGCAGAGACGGTCTCAAAAAACATCGACAATACGTTGACATTCTTGTTGCCGTCCTCAAAAATAGACATCAGGAACGTGCCTAATCCAATGAAAATCAACGAAATAATGATGACTGCAAACGCAAGGCGGATGGTGCGGTTGGCGATTTTGCGGCGAAAAATCTCCACGCGGTCTTTGCCTTGAATGATGCTCACAACGTCCAAAACCGCAATGCCAAATGTCGTGGTCTTGATGCCGCCGCCAGTGGAGATTGGCGACGCACCTATCCACATCTGACAGATAATGAGCAATATAGTAGAGATCCTCATTGTCTCGATGCCAACATCATTGAACCCCGCAGACCTCGGCATCACAGCGTAATAAAACGAATCCACCAACTTGTGCCAAAATCCGTCGTGATGGACGAGGGTGTTGTTGCGCTCCAAAACGAAAAACAGCAACGTGCCAATCACAAAAATCACCGTGGAAACTATTGCGGCGAGTTTTGTATTGACGTTGATGAGCCTCGGCTGATGGATGAATTTCTTGTGATCCCACAGGACGCGCTTGATATTGACCAAACGGTTATAAATGAAATTTTGGAGGTTGATAAGAATAGGAAAGCCAACGCCGCCGAGGATTGCCAAAGTGGAGATTATTATTTTTAAGGTGTAATTATGGAAAATTGCCGGATCGGTCATACTGCCGGGAATTGTTGTAAAGCCAGCATTACAAAATGCCGAGATTGCATTGAAAATCGAAAAATAAATCCTGTCGTTGGTTGTGGGGAACGTATCACAATAATCAACGCAGAAAAAGATGGCAATCGCGCCACCAATTTCGATTGTAAATGTGTAGATTACGATAGTGAGAATCATTTTCAGAGCCGACACCATACCCTCCGAGCCGACCATATTGCCAAGCATCGCGTCCGCCTTGAATGAACTCGTATCCTTGAAAAAATATGCAATGAAACACGTGAAAGTCATCACGCCCAATCCGCCTATCTGCAAGAGTACCAACAAGATACCTTGACCAAAAGACGTCAATAGTTCGCCCGCGTCGATACATTGGAGTCCGGTGATGCTCGTTGCACTCGTCGCCATAAAAAGGCAATCGACAAACGAGATTTTTTGGACGGCGGCATTTGGGAGTTTCAACAAGCCCGCACCAACAAAAATTATCACAAAAAAACTCAATGCAAACAACGCCTCGGGACGGATTTTGGAAATCAGGATGCCAAATGTGTTTTTGGAAATCTCAATGAAGAATGTCGTCAAAATGAGGAGATACACCAAATCGGGACTCGTCAGGAAACGATACAAAATGCCGTGAGAACCAACAACGGCATCTAACCCAAAATTTACGTTGAACAGATATACAATCAACAGTACAAAAAGTACAATCCTTATTACAAACATATAAATCTTCTGTCCACGACCACGGTTTTTGAGGATGCCGGGCATTTTGGTGGAAAAGAAGATGAAATAAAACACCAAATAGGCGTAATAGACGCTGTGCAGGGCGGATGTGTCGGTGGTGTCGCTCAGGAAACCAATTTCGTAAATCGCCACAAAAAATATCAAAATCGTGGTATAGAACAATGTCTTGTCTATGATTGTCCTAAGCCGCGAACTTTGGTACTTCGTGAGTCCGTCCTTAAAAAGTTTCTTGTATATGTCTTTCAGAAAATCAAGCACTTTGCTTCAAAAAAAGTTATTTGATGCCGGGTGAACTTTGATATTGTTTGCGGGCGCGGTCGTTGCGCCAAGTGCGGTACGCCGCGTCAAATTTCGGTTGGAAATTTTCGGTGGGCGAGGGCGCGGGATTCATATTGATGAGGCTTTCGGGGCTTATCAAATAATACGTCGGATAGGCGCGGACGTTGTATTTGCGCAGCATTTCCTTGTTGCCGTTGTACCAATAGACAGGGAGTTCGAGTTCGGGGTCCGATTCCACAAATTCCTTGTATTCGTCGCGGCTACTCGACACAAATACAATCACAATATCCAAAATGCCCGGCGGAAAATCTTGCCGTATGCCCTTGATGAGTTCCAAGTCGCTGAGCGCGGTGTAACTATCAGGATTGAAGAACATTACGTATGCAAATTTACCTGCAAAATCATACAAACTTTTCTTTTCGCCGTTGATGTCGGAGAGGTCGAGTTGAGGCGCGGCGTGTCCAATCAACAATGTGGAAAATTCCGTGGAAAGCGTGGAAGCCATCGCCCTGAAATTCTTGTTTTGACAATACGATGCCACCGAATCGGCGAGCGAAATGAGGGTTTCTTTGGGAATGGTGTCGGTGTAATAAGCATCCTTCATACCCTTGATAATCATATAGTCAGCCAAATCTGCGGAGGCGATTTTTGTCTCGGCGGCTATGGAGCGTTTGAGCGAATGGTAACTCTTGTCCTCGATAGCCTGACGCTTGTCGTCGTGGGCGGCAAAATGATGCTTGAAATTTGCAAACATATTCGGGAACATTTCGTCAAAGAGTTCGCAGTAAGCCGGATTGCGGTAGAGGACGTCCTTGCCCGTGAAATATTCCTTGACAATAATGTCGCGGTTGCGGTGGTAGGCGATGTGGTCGAGCATTGCAAACCGATACTTCATATAATTGGCAAAGTACGGATTATCTTTGGGATAACGTGCTGATATTATGGATTCTACACTATCAACAATCGCTTTTGTAACGCTGAATTTTGCGGTGATGATACGATTGAGGGCATTGCGGTAATTTTGGTCAAAAGCCTGTATCAACATATTGAGGTCGTCCTTGGGCGCGTCGATGAGTTTGGGGTAAAATTCGTATTTCCTGAAAAACGGGTTCAACTCGTCTTGCGGCTCAATTTTTTGTTTTTCAGGCAACACAATCCGCTGTCTGCCATTGGGTTGTAGATATATCATACACTTAAACACAGAAAGGTCGATGTACGCCTGAGTGATGTTTTTGACGGGCGCATTGAAAGTAAAATTGCCTTCCTTATCGACTACGGCGGTGGCAATCGGCGTTTCGTGGCGCGTGATGTAATCGTCGATGGCATACATCGTGAGGGTGTCGCCGGCGTAGGTCTTTGCGTTGCCGATTACGACATCCGTCTGCGATTGCGCCGTAAGCCACACCGACAACAACATTATGATTGTCAATAAAATACGTTTCATTTTCTTATGTTTTTGTCGCTACGCGACAGATTTTTAGTCGCTACGCGAGAAATACCACAAATCTTTACAAATATTACAAATCTATACAAACCTTAAAAAAATTTGAAAGATTTGTAAAGATTTGTAAGATTTCTGTCCGCAAGGACACTCCATAATTAAATTGTCCGCAAGGACAATCCCTGAATCACACACGTTTCCTCAGCACAACGCCCGGTTTGAAGACATCGACGGTCTCAGTGTAGCCGAGTTTTTGGGTGAGTTTTACGGCGTCGTCAACCGTGATGGCAACATCGGCGGTCTTCAACACAAATTTTGTAACGCCCACCTGAATCGTGTCTCCGTCCTTGAGTTTCAGGGGCTTGTCGTCGAGACGCGTGGTGTCGCCGTTGATGTAAGTGCCGTTCATCGACGGCTTGCCCTGCACCTCGGCGTTGTCGGCGATGAGGTACTCATATTGATTGCGGTCGTTGATGCGGACGACGAGCACGGCATGGTTGCGGCTGACGTACATATCGTCGGCAACGGGAATGTCGGGCTTGTTGGTCGAGGCGACGCGCCCTATGCGGTTTTTGCCGGTGTGGAGTTCGTAACTTGCTGTCTCCTTGCCCTCTGTGTGCAGAATGAGCCATCCGGCGGGTTGATTTTCCATTGTTGTAAGATGTTAGTGTGTTATACGCTAAGTGCGAAATTATAAATAAAAACGTACTTGGCAAAAGTTTTTTGCAATTATATGAAAAATTATGTGTAATTTTACGACTTCAAACTAAAAGACACTTATTAAAATGAGTTTTACATTATTGAGTTACGCTACGTTGAGCGATGCGTTGCGCGAATGGTTTGGGGTCAACATCCCCCTGCCAGTGCAGACGTATGGATTTTTTGTGGCAATGGCGTTCCTCGTGGGCGCGTTGATAATGAATCTTGAATACAAACGCAAGGAGCGGCTTGGTCAGGTGGGCGCGATTTACAAGGTGGTTACCGTCGGCGAAAAGCCAACGGCAAAGGACATCATCATCTCCTTTGTAATCGCCTTTCTGATTGGCTACAAATTGGTGGACATCATACTGAATTACAGGGAGTTTGCCTCCAACGCGCAAGATTTTCTCATATCGGGGCGCGGCTGTTGGTGGGGCGGTCTCCTCGTGGGCGCAGCGTCGGCATATTTCACTTGGCGCGACAAAAATAAACGCGCTCTCCCGAAGCCCAAACAAGTGATACTCAGGACAATGCCACATCAGATGGCGGGCAACCTGTTGGTAGTAACGGGCATTTTTGGACTGTTGGGCGCAAAGTTGTTCCACAATTTTGAAAATTGGGACAGGTTTGTTGCCGACCCGATTGGCGAACTGACATCTTTCAGCGGTCTGACGTTCTTTGGCGGCCTGATTGTGGGCGGTTTTGCCGGCGCGTGGTATCTTAGGAAAAACAATTTGAGTAGTTTTCATACCCTCGACTGCGCGGCGTGCGGCATTCCTGTCGGCTATGCGATGGGGCGCGTTGGCTGTCAACTTTCGGGCGACGGCTGTTGGGGCATCGAAAACACGTCAGAATGTCCGTCGTGGCTGCCAGATTGGGCGTGGGCGTCAACGTTCCCAAACAACGTAATCAATTCGGGTCCAAAAATCGAGGGCTGCGACGGCGAGCATTGCCACGAACTTGCAACCGCAGTGTTCCCAACATCGTTGTATGAAACATTGATGATGCTGACAATCTTTGCGTTATGCTTCTTCTGGCTCAACAAAAAGGTGAAATTGCCGGGAATGTTGTTTGGCATTTACCTGTCGTTGCAAGGCGTTGAAAGGCTGTTGATAGAGAGCATCAGGGTCAACAACAAATTTCACGTCCTCGGTATGGAAGTTACTCAGGCTCAAATGATTGCAACAGGCTTGATAATTGCCGGCGGCGTCATTATCTACCTGACGTGGAGGTTCCGCGACAAGATTGCCGAAATGAGCAAGTACGTGGAGAAAAAACCAAACATCAAGGCAGAGATTGTGGATAGCATAGATTAATGAAAGTTGCGCTCGTCATATTGAATTGGAACGGCGAAGGACTTTTGAAAGAGTATTTGCCGACGGTTTTGGAGCATTGTGGCAATGGTTTTACGGATGTAATTGTTGCCGACAACTGTTCCACGGACGCTTCAATGCAGGTAATGGCTACGGAGTTTGCGGGCGTTAGGACAATTGTACTTGACAAAAACTACGGTTTTGCGGAAGGTTACAATCGGGCGTTGGCGGAGTTGGACGGTTATGATTATTACGTGCTGTGCAACAGCGACATAATGCTAAAATCCGATGCCGTGTCACCAATTGTGAAGATGATGGAGGGTGACGGCAATATTGCAGTTGCAGCCCCAAAAATAAAATCCTTGCGGCAACCCGAAATGTTTGAGTACGCGGGCGCGGCGGGCGGTTTCATCGACAAATATGGGTTTCCGTTTTGTCGTGGCAGGATTATTGACACTGTGGAGCGCGACGACGGACAATATGACCAAGACATTGAAACATTTTGGGCGTCGGGTGCGTTTATGGTGGTAAGGGCTGACGTTTACAGAAAGTTGGGCGGACTGGACTCTAAGTTTTTTGCGCACATGGAGGAGATAGATTTTTGTTGGCGCGTCAAAAACAGCGGCTACAAAGTGGCATTTTGCCACGAATCGGAAGTATTTCACCTCGGCGGCGCAACGCTCAATCAAGGCAGCCCGCGCAAACTGTTCCTCAACTACCGCAACTCGCTGTGGATGATGATGAAAAACTTGCCAACAAGTTGCCTGATATTCAGGATTTGGGCGCGGATGGTTTTGGACGGAATGTCGGCGATGGTGTACTTGTTGCAACTAAAACCAAAATATTTTTGGGCTGTTGTGAGGGCGCATTTTGTGTTTTATGGCAACATCCCGCGACTCGCACGGCAGCGCAAGGAGTTGCCGAAAGCATCGCAAAAAATCCCCGCCGGAATGTTGGACGGCAGCATTGTGTGGCGGTACTATATTAATAAGTGTAAAACATTTGACAAACTGTGGCAGAAGACAAAAAGATAGTTATAATTCCTACTTACAAGGAAAAGGAAAACATCGAGGCTATCATCCGCGTGGTGATGGCTTTGGATGGCGGTTTCAACGTGCTTATAATTGAGGACAATTCGCCCGACGGCACGGCAGACATAGTGCGCTCGCTGATGCCGGAATTTGCGGGGCGACTTTTTATGATTGAACGTCCGGGCAAACTCGGTCTCGGCACGGCATACATCACCGGCTTCAAATGGTCGTTGGAACAAGGATACGAGTATATTTTTGAGATGGACGCCGATTTTTCGCACCCACCGCAAGATTTGATTAATCTTTATAACGCCTGCGCTGTCGATGGCTACGATATGGCTATCGGCAGCCGCTACATTTCGGGAGTCAATGTCGTCAATTGGCCGCTTGGGCGCGTATTGATGTCGTATTTTGGGTCGATGTACGTGCGTATTATAACAAGAATGAAAATAATGGACACCACGGCGGGCTTCAAATGTTACACTCGCAAAGTGTTGGAAGCCATCGACTTCGACGACATCCGTATGAAAGGTTATGGTTTCCAAATCGAAATGAAATTCACCGCTTGGAAAAAGAAATTCAAAATCAAGGAAGTGCCCATCATCTTCACCGACCGCAAACAAGGCTCGTCCAAAATGAGTAGCGGAATATTCGGCGAGGCAGTGTGGGGCGTGCTTAAAATGAAAGTGAGGAGTTGGTTCAAGAAATATTAGAGGTGTCATTACACCTCCTCCAACTTCACCAAATCGCCGCCCTTGAATATCATCACAATCTTGTGCAACTTTGAATTTGAAATCATCTTAACAATCTTGCTGTCAGCGGCATAGAAGTCCAACTGCGCTTTGGCGGCGACAAAGGCATCGTCTTCGTCTTTGGGTTCGCAGTTGGTTTTAAGATACTTAAACTCAGCGAGATAGCAATGATTAACGAAATCAAACCTCGTGTCGGGCATCAGGAAAATATCGCCGTAGCCGTGATTTAGTTCGATTTCGGGGTGCATAAGGTAATACGGATTCATCGCCAAATATGCCATAAAAAAGCCTTGGATTGTCCGCTCGCCTTCAATTGTGTTGCGGTTGACTGAGGCATTTTTGTAAGCCTGAGCGATGTACGTGAACATTTCCTTATAATCTCCATCAAGCGCAGCATTGTCGAAAGTTAAGTTCAGTTCGTTGATGTTGACAGGCAAATATTTGTCGTATTCTTCCTGCAAGTACCTGTAATACTGCGTTCTGACATTATTATTGGGAATAGAAAGTATCGCGCTCAAACCCCTCGTTCCCGAAATAGTCAACATTCCATAATAGTAAAGCAAACTTGTAAAATTTTCAAACTTCACCACCGACGACGCAGGGAAATGGGTATTGATTTTTTCGTAAATGAAGCCCTGTTCGATGATTTTTTTGATAATCGAATCGCGGAAATTGTTGTCCTTCTCCAAACGGATAAGATGGTCGAGTTTGGCGTAGTCAATCATCGCATTTGGCACGTACATATCGTCGGGAAAATCTCCACGTTGGATATACTCTCCCAAATATTTCAACGTCATCATTCCGTTGAACATCTTCGGTTCGCCATTAACAAAACTATCCACCGAAAAACAATAATTGTCGCACCAAGGTTTGAGTGTTTCAACTAATTTTTGCGTTGTAGTTTCAGGCTCGCCTTTTATCAAACCAACTGAAATATAGTAGTTTACCATCTCATAGACATCGTTTTCCGAAAAACCAAACATTTGGTTGAATTGCTTGTCGAGCGATGCGTATTCGGCGATGTTAAAACCGCTTGTCAAGTCGTCCAAGGTAACAGGCGAAACGCCTGTTATGAAAATCCTCTCAAAATTTCCCTTGAACTTTTTGAAAATATCACGATAAAACCCCTCGCCGTGAGTGATTGATTTATAGACATTTTCGCCCTTCAACGACCAAACCGTATTTGTGAAATTATCATACTCGTCGAGAATAAGGTAAAGATGGTTGCCGTATGCTTTGGCACGTTCAGCAATCATATTGATTTTTTCGGACGTTAGTTTTTCGTTTTTGATTTCGGCGGCAAATCCGGGATAGTACATATCCTCATATTTCATTGCAAACATATCAAGTCGGTTGTTGCAATAAACATAAAAACTATCTTTCAACTTGTCGTATTCGTTCAACACCTGCGAAAAATCAAGCGTCAGCACCTGATAATAATTTCGCCATTGCGTAGGGTGTTCGTGGACGTACAATCCGCCAAAAAGCGCGTCAAAATTGTCCTTCTCCTTGATGTCGTAATAATACTCCAACATACTGAGAAACAGACTTTTGCCAAACCGCCTCGGCCTAACAACCAACATATAACTACTATCCATCTCGATTTTATCAAGGTACATAGTTTTATCGACGTAATAATAATTCTCACGTCGTATGCGTCCAAAATCATTGATGCCCTGCGGCAAAAGTTTTATGCTCTGTTCCATAGCGAAAAAGTTTTCGACAAAGTTATGAAAAATTTTGTGTAAAAAGTTTTTTTGTTTCGAAAAAACTTTTTTAAATTTGCGGTGTTTAATTCCAATGAAGCCCTCGAGCTGATGCGGATGAGGACAGACTTATAAAATAAAGGCGTTACTTACGCTTTGTTTTGACTTGTTGAAATCTTGCAAATTCCGAATCCTGTCATTACAAAGCAACACAGTAATGCCCTCGGGTATGTATCATAGCAAATCCATACGGGTTTTGTTGTATATACATAATGCGTGGGCTTTGAGTGTTGCTCGTTTCTGACAGGATGGGCAATGCAAGAGCCTCAACAAGTGGGACGAGTGTACAGTGCAATCCCACGTTTTTTGTTTTATGGGGGCTGAAAGTCAAGGATAATTCATATTTCTGTTTTGGGATTAACAGAACAATAAACGCCAATAAATGAAACCAATCGGATTTGTAATGTCAATCACCTTGATGTTGTCAGTGTTGATTATCGCTTGTGGTCCTTCGCCCGAAGACATTTATCAGGAAGGTAAAACGTATCAAAAAAACAAGGAATACGACAAAGCGTTGGATTGTTACAACAGAGCCAAAGAACAAGGCTATGATAGTGCCTACTCTGCACTTGCCGTAATGTATTTTAACGGTTTCGGAGTCGAGAAAAACTACGACAAGGCATTTGAATATGCAAAAACAGCCAACGAAAAAGGTGCAGGCGGCAACTATATTCTTGGACGATTATACTACGAAGGGAAGGGTGTAGAAAAAAATTACTCCAAAGCATTGGAATATTTCAAGAAAATCGAAGACAGAATTTCGAATGCGTCGTACTTTATCGGTCGAATGTACTACTACGGCGAAGGTGTTGACAAAAACAACAAAACAGCATTTGACTATTTCACAAAAGCGAATGAAAAAGGAGTCCCAGGCGCATTGTATTATTTAGGACTAAACCATTATTACGGTGAAGGCGTAGAAAAAAATTACAAAACAGCATTTGACTATTTCAAAAAGGCTGACGAAAAAGAAGTCCAAAGAGCGTCTTTTTATCTCGGTTGGATGTACTACTATGGTCAAGGTATAGAACAAAACTACAATAAGGCATTAGATTTTTTCAAAAAAGCCGACAAATATGAAATAAAAAGTGCACCATATTATATTGGCATCGCTTATTTCTATGGTAAAGGAACAGACAAGAATTACGGAACAGCATTTGACTATTTCCAAAAGGCTTATAAAAATGGCATTGATGATGCTGCATATTATATTGGAGCAATGTATTACTTTGGTGATGGCACAACACAAAATTACGGCAACGCTGCAAAATATCTGAAAATCGCTGCGGACAAAGGTGACGAATACGCTAAATATTTCTTAGGAAAAATGTATTTGAATGGCAATGGCGTTTTGGTAAACAAATACCAAGCGGCTCAATACTTCAACGAGGCTGCCAATGCCGGACATCAATGGGCACAAATTGAATTGGTACGTTGTTATTACAATGGTGACGGCGTGGCACAAAACAAAGAAAAAGGCTATGCACTTCTACAACAATATGCTAACAATGGCAACCAAGAAGCCATAGACCTACTGAAAGAAATCAACTCGATGGATCAACAAAAAGTCGCAGAAACAGTGCAAGAACCATCTTTTTGGGACAAACACGGCGATGCAATAATTGACGGTGCAATAGAAATTGGTGGTAGTATTCTTGAAGCAGTTTTTTTACGAAAAATCAAATAGACATCCGATTCTACTCAACAAACTCATTGGCAAGGACATTGTAAAGTCATTATATAACAAAAGGTTGTCAAATCAAATTGACAACCTTTTGTTTTTTCCCAACATCATCCCCGCTCCCAAATCACAATCCCTCTTCGCCTGATATGGTCTATCAAATCAGGATTTGTGATTGACGAAAAGATTGAAACATCATACATATACGGCAAATCGCTTTCGTAGAGCAAATCTTGAATTTGGAAAAGGTCGGCGAGGGTGAGATTGTCGCCTTCGAGGGTGATGTCAACGTCGGAAAACTTCTTATAGTTGCCCTTTGCCCTCGAACCGTACAAAATCACTTTTTCGAGATTTTTGCATTTGCTGAAAATGGCGGTCATCTCGTCAAACTCCTTGTCGCTCAGTCCGTACATATCAACGATTTCATTTTCTCCTCAAAATCAAGGAACAATTTCACGTAACTATTTTTGATTTTTTCGGCAATGTCATTTGCTGTTTCTTGATTGTAATCGTGGGACGTGAGGTTTCGGGCGTTGATGGTTTCCATCCACAGCGCATCCGAAATCAAATCTTGCCGCAATGCGTACCTGATTGCATCACGAGAGCCTCGTATCTCATTAGCACCCTGATATGCCGCATAATCTTTCATAACATTCCACGCCAATTCGTGCGTAAACTCAAACCTTTGGATAAGACCCTCGTTTACAATATCTTTCAAATCATTGTCAAACGATTCGTCTTCCAAAATTTCAACGCCTTCTATCAGTTTCTTTAAGGCTTTCTGATAATTGGCAAAACGTTGCTGCCATCTGATGTCATTATTGTCGATTGCTTGCATGATTCTAATTATTTATTATCCTCTCCTTCATCTCCAAATATTTCCGCGTGAAATACGGCTGAATTGCGGATTCGCGGTAGTCGAAACCATATGCGCGGCGGGTGACGGCGAGGATGGGCGGGGCTTGGATGCGCTTGGCAATGCCCATGCCCTTGAATAGTTTGTACCAACGTTCAAGGTCGGCAATGAAAGTTTTGGCGTCGGGGAAATGACTGCGAATGAGGTCTTCGGTGAGTTCGGTCTCCGCGCCGTGATTGAGGTATGCGGCAAGGTCGCCATCGAGGTAATGCTGGAGAATGTCGGCGAGAGATGCGTGATTCCACCATTGCTGCCACGCCTCAAACAATCTGTCGTGGTAGGGATAAATTAACGGGTCGCCAAGTCCCTTGTCAACGGCTTGGTTGTCAGAAAGTTCTGCCGACGGTTTTAACGTCAGGACTTCATTGGGCACGAGTTCTTTGCCAGCCTTGGCATTGATATGGCGGCAGAGGTCATAGACCGTGTGTTTCCACAAGTCGCCGATGGCTGCGAGGAAGCCCGCAACATCGCCGTACAATGTCGCATAGCCGACAGTGGTTTCGGTCTTGTTGCCGTTGTTGGTGAACACTGCGCCCCACGCACTCGCAATTGCAGCCAAAACCCTCGATCCTCGGTCGCGGGCCTGCACATTTTCCATATTGAAGGACGACAGATTTATTGTAATCTCGTCGCCGTTGGCATTAGTTGGTTTCAGTCCATCTATTTGACGATTAGTGAGTTCCGCGCTTTCTTGAATTGGCACTGACGTGTACCAACAGCCAAGATTGTGCGCCAAACGCTCCGCAATGCCGATTGTAGTCTTGGAATTGAAACGTGACGGCATATTGACGAGCAACACATTCTCCTTGCCAATCGCCTCTACGTAGAGAGCCGCCGCAAGTGTGGAATCAACACCACCGCTTGCCCCGATTACAACTCGCTGCAAATGGCTCTGCGCCATATAGTTGCGGATGCCATAAACCAAAGTCCTGTGGATGTCGTCGATTTCCGTAGTCTCCACCAACTGCGGCGCGTTGATGGCAATGAGTTTGCCGTTAAGATATTCAAAATCAACATCTTCTTCTGTGTACATTCCGCTGTGGGCAATGAGGTTGCCTTCGGAATCCCACGCCGCCGAACTTCCATCAAAACAGAAAATTGTCTTGCCATTGTTTTGAAGTCCAAGACCGTTGACATAAATCACCGGCTTGCCGAAGGTCTTGGCGTGGTTGGAAAAATGACGGATACGGCTCTGATTTTTTCCGGCGGTGAAGGGCGAATAACTGATGTTGATGAGAATTTCAGCCCCATTACCATTGAGCCTTTCAAACGGCTTGAAAACGTAGTCGTCGTCCCAACCGTCCTCGCAAATTGTTACTCCAAACTTGATACCGCCGATTTCTGACGGCTGAAAGGGCATCAAATCTTTGCTGTGAAACATCGCAGAAAGTTGGTCGAAGAAATGTCTCGGCTCCTCAAATTCGCGGTAATTTGGCAGGAGTGTTTTGATGCGGTATTCCGTTTTGCCATTTGTGGCGATGCAGGCGACATTCATTTTTGCCTTGCGACCATCATAGCCATTCTGAGGCTTACCAACAACACTCTCAAAAAACGCCACAGAGCCGAAAATCAGCGAAAAATTTTCGTCGGCTTCCTTGGCGAGGAGGTTGTTGAAATACTCGCAATCGTCGATAAAATCGTTTTCCTCCCACTTGTCGCCAATCATATATCCAGGGATTGACATTTCGGGAAGGAGAAGTAGGTTGACACCGGCGGCTTTTGCGCGGCGGACGGCGGCGAGGCAGGTTTCATAATTCTTTGCCGGATTGCCGGGCGTGATGGTCAGTTGGGAGTAACGTATCTTCATAATTTTCAGAGATTTGGTAGGGACGTCGCGTGCGGCATCCGTTAATATGGACATATAACAAAAATGGTATGTCAGAATCCTCTGCCATACCATAATCTTCGCTAATCGTACCGAAGATAGGTTTCGAACCTATGACCCTCGGATCCACAATCCGATGCTCTAACCAACTGAGCTACTTCGGCAGCATTATTGTTTGTCTCAAAAAGACGCTGCAAAGGTATCGCGATTTTGCGTTATATCCAAATATTTTTGAATATTTTTTTCATTTTTCTTATAATCGACTAATAACCAATATTTTACAAACGCAACATAACATTTATAAAAATTAAATTTGATGATTTGGCGCGTTTGGATTAATTTTGCAGCAAATTTCACCGAAAAGGTGTCACAATATAAAGATAATGACAAAAACACTCAAATATATCGCCCTCAGCATTTTGATATGCCTTGCCGCCGACGTTGCAAACGCGCAGTCCAAGAAAGACAAGGACAAGGATAAGGAGTACCCGCTCAGCGTGAAGGTGTGGCAACTCGACGACAATTGCGAACGCATCGACTACGACCTCACGCAGGACACGACCTTGCATCTATTTCAAGTGTATGACTACAACGACAAAAACTCGTTGTCTGTCAGCAATTTGGGCAATATGGGTTCGCCGTACATCTCCAACATTTTCGATGACCGCGAGCAAAACCGACAGTCGCCGGTGTTCTTTTTTGACAATGTGAGCGATTTTATTACCAAACCCGAAGACACCAAATATTATCAGGTCAACCATCCCTACACGTGGCTCTATTACGCTCAGACCCCGAAGGCGAGAAACGGTCAGGTAATCGACTTTCGCCATACTCAGAATGTAAACCGAAAATTCAATTGGGGCTTCAATGTTGGTCTCGTTGGCTCCACTGGCCGCATCAGCCGTCAACACATGAGAAACACAACATTCTCACCTCAAATGAGTTACAATGGCAAGCACCTGAAAATACACTTCTTTTATAAGTTCAATAAATTTTACACCGAGGAATACGGCGGTATCATCGACACCATCGAAATCAAAAACGACCGCTACACCACCCGCCTCCAAAAAACTTTTGACACCTGGGGACGGCGCACGTGGGGCATTGTGGGCGAATATTCGATTGGCAAGACCGACTTCCAAATCATCAACGACTCCACACGAAACGAGGTTTATACGCCGAGGATAGCCTTCAATTACGTTTTCAATTACGACAAAATATTCCGCACGTACCAGGACGAAGACCTCGACAAGACTTTCTACAAGGAATTTAGACAGTCAACCGTACCGACATACGACTCGCTGTTTTTCCACAGACTCACCAACAAGGCGCAACTCAAAATCTTTGAAACTCAGTACTTTCCGTGCGTCCGTGGAGCCATTGGCGTGGAAAACGAGTTGTATTACAATTTTGGAGGTTATACGGGCGACAATGCCAACCACAAGTACACCAATACTTTCATAGAAGGTTCTATCAGCAAAAATAAGTCGCGAAACCTCATCCTCAACGGCTCATACCGTCAATACCTCACGGGGCGCAAACTCGGCGATATGTACATCAAAGGCGACTTAGGCTTCAAATGGTTCAAGGGCGAGAGCGATACTGTCAATTACATCGTGAAGGCGGCTGTCGATTTCAAGAACGAGGAGCCGACGTACTTTGAGCAACAATACGTCGGCAACAATTTCCATTGGCAAAACGACTTCGACAAGCGTCAATCCCTGCGCATTGGCGGCGAGATAGAATTGCCGCGCTGGCACTTTAAGGTCGGCGTATCTAATTATTTATTAAATAATTACGTTTATATAAACAAAAATGCCGTACCGCAACAGGCATCCAGCGCAATCACGGTGCAGAGCGTCAGCCTGATGAAAGATTTTTTTGTATGGCACGTCAGGTTTGCCAACCGCATTACGTATCAGCACACCGACCACAACAAAATCCTCAATCTGCCCAACATCGCGCTCTATCACTCGACGTACTTCGAGTTTTTCCTGGTTAAGAACGTCTTGCTCACTCAACTCGGCGGCGAGGTGAGGTATTCTGACCGTTACAACGCATTCGGCTACGCGCCCGCGACGTCGCTATTCTACCCGGCTACAAGACTCAACGCCGGCGACTACCCCATCATCAACGCCTTCATCAACATCAAGATACACGGCGTGTTGATGTTTTTCAAGTGGGAACACGTCAACGACGGAATGATAAAAGATTGGTACGCCTCCACCGACGATTATCCGATACAAGATTTCCACTTTATGATGGGAATTTTATGGAGATTTGGAGATTAATTGAAAATTTTATTAGGGTGTTGCGCGAGTTATGTGTCTTATAGATGACAACTAACTAACACGACACTCTCTTTAAAACCAAATTGCTTTAAAACAAAAACTAAGAGGCCAGATGGTCTCTTTTTTTATGCTTGAATATGAAGAAACAACTATATACAATACTCATTGCGGCATTGATGCCGACAGCCGCCACCGCTCAGGGCAACACACCGGGCGAATACGCCGCCGATGGCGTGAAAACCGTGATGATGAAACAGCCCGGCACAGATTTCGGCTACCCGATGTGCAGGCTTGGCGAGCCGATAGAACTCAATTTTGACATTCTCGACGGCAAATACGACAGGCTCGAATACACTGTGCGCCATTGTGATAGCGATTTCAATCCCGACGACCTGATGTTCAACGAATTTGCAGAAGGATTTGACCGCCGCCCGTTGGACGAGAGCCAAGAATCGTTCAATACTCTCCAACAATTCACGCATTACACACTGACAATTCCCAACCGCGATATAACGCTCACGATTTCAGGCAATTATATTGTTGATGTGTATTCCGAGGACGAGCCTGACGAACCGATTTTGAGCAAACGATTTATGGTTTATGAGAGCGACGGCGACATCATATCCGCCCGCGTAGAACAGCCCTTTTTGCCTGAATATCAGATGCAATGCCAACAACTTTATGTTGAAATCGACAATTCGCGCCTGCGTGTCTATAACCCCGAAAAATACCTGAAAGTATATGCCATCCAAAACGGCGACCACAACACGCGCCGACAGTTGAAAATCAGCGGTTTTCAGCACGACGAAGTACAATTTCACCTCAACGACGGCGGCAACATCTTCAACGGCGGCAACGAATACGATTTTATCGACGCAAAGGATGTGCATTTCAAGGCGCTTGGCATCGACAACATCCTGTACCAAAACGGAATTTATCATTACATTCTCACGCCCACGACCTACGACGAGGCATATTTCAACAATGGAGACATCAACGGCGCATACTACGTGAAAAACGACCGTGGCTTTGACCGCGACTTGGAATCCGACTACGTAAAAGTAACATTTCGCCTCAAATACGACGCCTTCACCGACTATGACATCTACCTCTACGGCGCACTGACTAATTGGCAGTGCATACCCGAATTTAAGTTGACTTGGAACGCCGACGACCGACTTTGGCAAACGACAACTCTCTTAAAACAAGGTCTTTACAATTATAAATTTGCCTTCGTAGATTCCGACGGCAAATTCGCTGGCTATTCGTCTGGCAACAATTTCAACACGATGAACGATTATTTGATAATGGTTTACACATCTCTCACGCGGGACAGGGGCGAGAGATTGGTGGCGTGCAAAGTGTTGAAATAAACCACACGTTGCAAAAATACAATAAAAAATGGGACTGACATTGCTGATGTTGTCATACACCAGCCGACAGTCCCGGGGAAAAACTTATTAATGAGGAAACAGTAAAAAATACTATGGAATCTTGAAACCGATGACGAGGATGTCGTCCACCTGATTGTAATCGGTGCCCATCCAAGCGTCGATTTTGTCGTCGAGCATTTGTTTTTGCTTGTCCATTGGCTCCGGTGAAACTTCTTCCAAAAGTTTCTTGAAGCGGCTCGACATAAACTTCTTGCCACTCTTGCCGCCAAACTGCGAGGCATAGCCATCGGAGAAGATATAAACGATGTCGCCCTTCTGAACATCAACATCATACGTCGTAAACCCGACATTTACCAAATCGAATATACCAATCGGCATACGGTCGGCACGATATTCCTCCAATACTCCGTCGTGAACGAGGAACATAGGATTGAACGCACCAGAGAATTGCAAATGGTTAGTTTCCAAATCCAAGATACATACTGCAATATCCATGCCGTCCTTAGCCTCGTCCACCTTGCCGGTCTGTTTGAGCGATTCGATTACAGACGTGCGCAGGAGGTCGAGCATACGACCCGACGAAATGCCTTCCTGACTGTTCACAACAATTTCGTTGATGAACGCCGAACCGAGCATACTCATGAACGCGCCCGGCACACCGTGTCCCGTACAGTCGGCAGCCACCATAACTGCATAATGGCTGACATGCTTGAAATAATAGAAGTCGCCGCTCACGATGTCCCTCGGACGGAAGAGGATGAAATATTCAGGCAGCACAGCCGAAATTGTATCCATCGTAGGCATGATGGCAGTCTGGATACGTTTGGCGTAATAGATACTGTCCATAATCTCCTGTTCGTGGTGCGCAATCTCGTCGCGCTGTTGCATAGCGATATTTTTCTGCACTTCAAGTTCGTCACGCTGCGAGAGGATTTCTGTCTTCTGACGCTCCAAAGTGGCGTTTTTAGCCTCGATGGCATCACGCTGCGTAAGAATTTCCTCTCGCTGGAGTTCAAGCTCGGCGTTTTTGAGCTCGATGGCTTCCTTTTGCTGCACGATTTCCGATGTGCGCTCTTCCACAATCTTTTCCAACATCTCGTTGCGACGTTTGAGCTGCTTCTCACGCAATTTGATAATGGTGATTATCAACGCCGCAAATGCCGCCACAAAGAGAATAATCACCCACCACCTCAGATAGAATGGCTTCATTATCTCAAATTTGTATGAATTGGCGGTACTCCAGATGCCGTCCTTGCCTTTGGCACGATAGACAAATTCATACTGGCCGGCTGGAAGGTTTTGATAGCGAGCATTGTTTTCCTTGCCACGCGACGCGGCATAGTCGTTGTCGAGACCTTTCATATAAAATTCGTATGTGATAGCCTCCTCGTCCTTGAAGGAGAGTCCCGCAAGCTCAAAGATAAAGTTGTTTTCGCTCGCACTGAACTTGTTGCGCTGCTGCGAAATCTTTTCACCATTGAGGAAGAGGTTTTCAATACGGCACTGCGGCACAAATTTTACGGTGTTTTCCTTGCGGAGGTCGTATGCCGACACGCCGTGGTAAGTGGCAACGTATAGCACACCTTTATTATTAAGCAAAAGTCCGTTGGTAACAATCTCGTTGCCGGGCAATCCGTCGTTGGAATACACCACAATCTCCACATGATTGCTTGGTATGTCATAATAACAGAACCCCCTATTGGTGCCAAGCCACAAATGGCCCTTGTCGCTACCCTTCTGAATGGAATTGATGGATACATTTGGCAACGAAGGGATTGTCAAGGTCTGGAAATCACCATCCATAGTGAATTTGCCAAGACCATCCTCCATGCCCACCCAAAGCACACCGTCGATTACAGCAAGACCAAGCACCGGCGAGGGCGTTGCATAGAGATTCTCAAAGGTAACACCATTGTACTTGACAAGTCCAGTATTGTTGCCGCCCACCACCATATCATTGTAGCCAACCATCTGACTTACAAGCGATGTGAAATCGTTGGTGATGGGTATTGGCTGACTATCCCTATTTGCAATCTTATATACAAGACCATCTGTACCCGACATCAGGAATATATCGCCCGATGGCGAGACATAAACATTTTTTAGGCTGAATATTTTGGTGTCAAACTTTTTTTCGAGCTTGCGTTTGAGGGTCTTAACGTCATAGATATACCACCCGTAGCTGTCGGCAATGAAGATGTCGCCGTCTGCCAGCGCGGTTACTACGTAAGGAATCTTGTCGCCGTCCAACTGACCCGAAAAATCCACAAGAGCATTGTGATAATACATTATCTTGTTGTTGAACGCCATCCAGATGCGTCCATTGGCATCCTCGATAATATTATTAAGATAACTGTCGATAGACTCCGGGTACAAATTGCGTAGCGAGCGGTTGGTGAGTTTTTGGATGCCGCCGCTAAATCCAAACCAAAAGTTTTCCTCTTCGTCCTCAAAAAACGAGAGGAGTTTCAGATTTTTGAGACCGATTGACTGGTCGTACCTGATGGCTGTCTGCTCAAGCGAGAATATCTGGTAAGCCTCAAAATCCGACAATAGGAATTTGGAACCGTCCTTGTTTTGCTTGATGGTGCGGATACGCGAATTTGGGCTGATGCTCACACGGTTGTTGATGCGGAGGCTGTCGATCTTGCCAGCTGAGAAATCAGCCAAATTGCCCGTGTAAACTCCATCGTATGCCGAGAGCCAAACTTGATTGTTCTCGTCCACAAACACGCTGTAACATTCCTTGTCGGCGAGCAACTTGACATTGTTGTCGCGATCCATCAAATAAAAGCCCTTGGGCGTGGCAATGAAAGTATTGCGCCCCGACTTGTTTTGCGAAAACGAATTGACAATAGTGGGCAGTTCGGGAGCCTTCTCGTTGACGTGCAGTTGCTGCTTGTTGTTGGCACTCAGGAAAAACAGCCCCTTGTCGCCATAGACGTATTTGCCGTCATTGGCATTGATATAGATGTGCTTGAACGCAACACCATCAAAATATTTGCTGATACTGCCATTGTTGTCCATACATACAACGCCGTCGATAGTGGCAAAATACATCCAGCCCTTGCTATCTTGTGCGATGTCGAATACAATGGTATTGTCGATGCTGGAGGCAGATGAGAAAGTCTCCATCTTGCGACCGTTGAATTTGACCGCGCCCGAATGTGTGCCAAACCACATATAGCCTTCGTTGTCTTGGAAAATGCACCTGATGTCCTCCTGCGGCAGCCCTTGGTCGGAGCCGTAAAACACAAAGGGGAAGTAGCCTGTCTGATAGGTCTGGTACATTGCATTGAGGTGGTTTTGAGCCGCCTGATACGGTATCGACGATTGCTCCTTGAATGCCTCGTCGATGCTGCCCGACTTCTTGCTCCATTCGAGAAACTCGATGATTTTCTGACGGAGCTTGGGCTGGTTTTTCTTGATGCCCCAACCTACCGAATACAGGTCTCCGACCACAAATTTAGCCTCGAGTTCGGGATATTTGGGCAGCGAATAGATGTCAAAATTTACTATGCAGTAGTCGGCCTTGCCGCTGATGACCTCCGGGAAAAATTCGTTGGCCTCCTTGTAGTGGTAATTGACGCCGCTGTGGAGATTGTTTTCGATGAGCTTTTCCTCGTAGATAGAACCCTTGGAGGTTACGCCCTGATATTTGGCGAGGTCGCTGATAGACTTGATGTCCTTGTCCTTGCGAGCCACCACGATGTCGGCTGTAGGCAGCACGTCGATGATGTCTATCTTGTTTTGACGCCAAGCCACAGGCGAAAGGAGGTCGCATGCGATGTCAAAATCATTGAACCTTTCTGGCGTATATGAACTGTCTTTTACAATGTTGCCATTGCTATCTGTGAAGTAGTCTTCCAATTTTCCCACTAATCGAGTTTCCAGTTTGAGACCGAGATAGTTGGCGAAATGGTCAGCGAGCGAATGGTTAAACTGTTTTGGACCCGAGGAGTGGTACACGAGGTCACGGTCGCGGAGAGCGACAATGAGCTTGCCCGACGCCTTAATTTCGTCCATATCGCGGTAATTGCTTGTGCTGCTGGTCTTGGTATCGGAAAACGACCTGATGATTTCGTAATACGACTCGTAGTTGAAATCAAACATGCCAGTGAATAGCTTGTCGAGAAGTCCAGTGCCCTTCATCATTTGGAAGAAATTGTCGATTTCCTCGCTGAGAGAGGTATTGTCCTTGGCTACAGCCCACGCCACCCTGTCAGGATTTGCGATAGGGAAGGCCAGATTGAACTTTTCTTTGTTATTCTTTACGAACTGCAAACCGACGTAAGACACGGTAACAAAGCCGTCCACCATGCCCAACCTTGCGAGTTTCTGCGATTCTTCCTCGCTGCGAGTCTTCACTATCTTGATGCCGCCACCAATCATATCATTGATAATCTGCATATTGCGTTCGTATGACGAATTGCCCATAAGTGCTATCTTGAGTCCCTTGAGGTCGCGGTAATTTTTTACCCTCAGCTTCTGCGACTTTGGGCGCATCCTCTCTGGCACAAAAAACTGGTTGATGACAGATGTCTGCTGATGATAATTGCTAACTATCAAGAGATCAGACACTTTCATCTCACCGGCAAAGGTAAAGAATTTTTCTCGCCAGTCATATATATAGGTGGTTCCGCAGATGAAGTCGGCTTTCAGCAGGGCGTCTGGGGTGTAATATACAGAATCATTGGTGATGTAATCTGGCGGCACAACGCCATTGTGCGAGAATATCTCGTCCCATTCTATGAACACATATTCAGGCGTGCAATTGATAAAGCGAGCAAATTCATCGGCGAAATCTCGGTTGATGGTCTGCCAGCCACTCTTTGTGAACGCGATTCTGACCACCCCGCTGCGGCGTATTTCGTCGAGCGTGCGGCTGTAGGCTGTGCTTACCATCATGGTAATCAATAATATGAGCGATAGAAGTCTTTTCATTTTATCAATAAGTCGTGCTGCATTTGCGTACAAACTTTCTGCAAAGATAGACAATTTTAGCAGTATGTCGTCAAATTTTTTGCAATTTTTGTGCCGAATAGCGATTTTTTCACCACACAAAAATTCAAATTAGCGTCTTGCAAGGTACTCGCCCAATCGTTTAAGCCCTTCCTTGATGTTTTCCAACGAATTGGCGTAACTAAAACGCAAAAAACCCTGTCCTTGCGAGCCGAAATCTATGCCCGGGGTTACGCCAACATGGGCGTTTTCGAGTATGTCGAAGGCAAATTTGTAGGTGTCATCGGCAAACATCCTCGCGTCTGCATACACGTAGAACGCGCCTTTTGGCTCAGTCCAGATTTTGAAACCGAGTTTTTGAAGTCCGTCCACGAGAAATTTTCTGCGCTCGTTGTATATCGCGCACATCCTTTCCACATCGGCGGCTGCACCGTCGATGGCGGCAATTCCACCCTTCTGCGCGTCGCTCGGAGCACAGATGAAGAGATTTTGCTGCAATATCTGCAACGTCCGCATATATTTGGCAGGCGACACCAAATAGCCGAGCCTCAATCCTGTCATTGCAAAACGCTTGCTGAATCCATTGAGTACAAAGGCATTGTCGGTATATTCAAGGATAGAATGAGCCTTGCCTTCATATACCAGACCGTGGTAAATCTCGTCGGAAATCACCGTAATCCCCAAGTCGGCTATCTGCCTCATCACTTCCGGCTCTATCAACGTGCCAAACGGATTGGACGGCGAATTGATGAAGATTGCCTTGGTTTTGGGTGTAATCTTTTTCTTAACTTCCTCGATGTCAATACGAAAACCATCTTCGGGACTGAGGTCGATATTAACGGGAATTGCATTGACAGCCCTCACAAAATTGGCATAGCAAGCGTATCCTGGATTAAAGACCAACACCTCGTCCCCGACATCACATAACGTCCTCAATACCAACAATATAGCAGGCGACGAACCAGAGGTAACAACAATGTTTTCGGGCGAAAAATCCACATCGTACTCCTTCTTATACAAGGAGGCAATCTTGGCTCGCAACAATGGGTCGCCAAGCGAATGGGTGTAATGAGTTTTGCCAGTGCTAACCGCCTCTGCAACAGCGTCCCTTACACACGGCGGCACGTCAAAATCCGGCTCGCCAACCTCCATGTGGATAATGTTGATGCCATTGCGCTCCAACTCCTGTGCCTTTTCAAGCACTTCCATTACTATAAAAGGTGTAATATCTTCAAGCATTTTTTTGATTTTTGATTTTTGATTTGTTTTCCGTTTTCCATATTCCATTTTCAATTTTCAATTTTCCATATTCCATATTCCATATTCCATATTCCGTGCGCTCACGCACACGGCTTGGCGTTGACGCCCTTTCAGGGCTTGTCGGATTATGAATTATGCATTGTGAATTATGCATTATGAATTATGAATTATGCATTATGCATTGTTTAAACCTCAAATTCCATTCCGTCTTCGGCAGCCGTGGTGTTAGGGAAGATTTCACGGGCTTGCCTTTCGAGGAGCGACACCGAATCGTAACGCCCAGAATAATGACCTATGACCAACTTGCCGACGCCCGCATTCCTCGCCACCGTAGCCGCCTGACCAGCAGTACAATGGAATGTTTCGGAGGCGCGTTTTTCAAACGAATTGTCGTATGTAGCCTCGTGATAAAGCACATCGACTCCCCTTACCGCCTCCACCACAGAATCGAGTTTGGTGGTATCGGATACAAAGGCATAACTCTTTGGCTTAGGCGGCTCTATCGTGAGCTCAGAATTAGGAATTACTGTGCCGTCCTCAAGGGTGAGGTCGCTGCCGTTTTTGATGGCAACTATCTCGGCTATCGTAAGATTGTAGCGCGGTATGCACTCCTTTACTATATTGTATGGCAAAGGTTTTTCGCGGAAAAGAAATCCCCAGCAAGGAATCCTATGATTGAGAGGGAAACTATAAACCATCAAATTTTTGGTTTCCAACGTCATGTCAAATCCATCGGGCGACAGCGGCACAAAATGGATGTTGAACCCAAGCTCGTGTATCAACACCGGCGAATATTGCGATTCGAGCATCTGTTGCAGACGCGACGGGCAATGCAGATACACGTCGCCCTTGCGCCCCAAGAGGTCGAGCGACGAGAGCAGTCCAAACAGCCCAAAAAAATGGTCGCCGTGCAGATGCGATATAAAAATATGGTTCAATGCGCCCATTCTGACACCTTGCCTGCGCATCACCACTTGTGTAGCCTCCGCACAGTCCACTAAGTATATCTGATTGTTGTGGCTCACCACCTGCGCCGTGGCGTTGCGTGAGAGGGTCGGCAGTGCCGAGCCACAACCCAATATTTTAACGGTAAGCGACATAATATCTACAAATAAATTATTCGTTGAAGCTGCGAAAATACAAAAAATCCAAGCCAATGCAAAAAAAATATTAAATTTCAGGCAACAAATTGACATTATAACAAGTCTTTTTTATAAATTTGCGACTGAAAACAGACTTTAACAACCGGTACCGAGATGAAAATAATTAAAAATACATATATAAAGCTCATCATTATAATGACGGCACTATTTATAAGCGGCGGTCTCCGTGCGCAGACATTGGTGTCGTCGTACCCATACGAATGGGGCTTTGAAAACGGATTCGGCGGCTGGAAAAACAGTGCCGGACAGCTCAACGATTGGAGAGTAGGACGCGACGACGACGCTCGTGTTGTGGTCGAGAAAAAAAACCTTGTAACCGGGCCTTCGGAAGCATACGAAGGCGGTGCATACGCGTACGTTGACTTTTACAACCATCCAAACGCTAATCCAGTGTCGATGACAAAGACATTCGACTTCTCTTCGCTCACCAACCCAATACTCTCGCTCTTCATTCACAACCACTGGGAAGGCGACAATCACGACGTATTCTTCTCCTTGGAGGTAAAAGAATCCGACGACCATTACTGGTATCAGCGCATATCAATCACACGAGACGACGGCGACCTCTGGCACAAGGTAAACGCCTGCCTGTCGGATTTTGCGGGCAAGCCAAGCGTTGACATCCGTATCACCGTAACCCCCGACAAGGGCACACAAGTAATCGCCATCGACAAAATCACGATAGAAGATTTCACCATCTCTGCCGAAGTAACTGACGTAACGTGCTACGACTACAAGAACGGAGCCATTACTATAAAGCCATCGTGCGGTGGTCCAGAGTTCCAATACTCAATCTACGCGGGCGCAGACGCCACTGTTACCACCCAAAAATCGATGACATACACCGATCTGTATGCGGGCAGATACAACGCAAAAATCGTGGACATCGCCTCTCAATGCGCGGCACAACTGCCTTCCATCAACGTAGTAGAGCCGCCAGAAATAGAGGTTCGCCCATACATCGACGACATAAGGTGCTACAACGACCAAAACGGCAGCATCATAGTAGGCGCATCGCAAGAGGGCTATCCCGATATGGTATTCAAATATTCGATAGACAACGGCGATTCGTTTCAGAGCGACACACGATTCAGCAACCTCTCCGGCGGCACATACACCATCCGCGTACAAAACGAAAACGGATGCCTCTCCAAACCCGTAGAACAAGAGATAGGCAGGGACGTACTGCTTGAAGTGAGCGACATTGTAGTCTCCAACGTAACATACTGCCACGGAGAACGGTCTGGCTCAATCACCATCACCGCCAACTTCCGCAAAAACGCCACCGTAGATTATTCCATTGACGGCGGCGAAACGCCATACCACAACAACATATTCCAACAACTCCCAGCCGGCGAATACCATGTGGCTCTCATCGACCAAAACAAATGCAAAATCGTATGGCCCGAACCCGTGATAATCACCGAACCAGAAAAACTGGAAGTTGTAAAAGTGATGCACACCGACATCGACGGCTGCCACGGGGAAACCAACGGCACCATCGACATCAACCTCAAGGGTGGCACGGGTCAATATTACACCACAATAGACGGACTTGTCTATAACCCGCAAACCACGTACAAGGATCTTGCAGCCGGGTCGTATTACATAAGCGCACACGACCAAAACAATTGCCACATCGACATAGGCGAAATCACAATCAAGCAGCCCGACCCCGTGGAAATCACCAACGTAAAATCTACCAACGTAAAAGGCTGCCACGGCGACGCCACAGGTTCCATCGCCATCTCCGCAAAAGGCGGCACGGGCGCGCTCACATACAACCTCAATGTGCAAGGCGTAGAGCCAACGCAAGAATCCACCATTACCAACCTCCATGCGGGCAGGTACTTCCCCTCCGTCTCCGACACCAAGGGCTGCGAGGCGACATACGAATACAAATTCATCGACATCACCGAGCCAGAAGAATTTAAATTCTTCGACATCTCGTCGTCAAGCAACGAAATAAGATGCTATGGCGACAAGGCGGGCATCATCAACGCCGTAGCCCAGGGCGGCACATTGCCATACCAATATACAATAGACGACTTTCAGCACACCATCACCGTACATACCGTCAATACAGCCTTCTTCAAGGAGATTGGCGCAGGCACATACACCGTGAAGGCGCGAGACAGCGAAGGATGCGAAACCCAAAGCGAGCCAATAGAGCTCCTGGAGCCCGACCAACTTGTAATCACCGAAGTAGAAGCCACATCGCTGCAATGCCACAACGACAAGAGCGGCACATTATCCATAGCGGCAGACGGCGGCACACCCGAATACAAATATGGATACAGCATACACGGCGACAACAATTTCCGCGACCTCCTGCCACGCCAGGTAATCACCGAACTCCCGCCAGATGTGTACGACGTCATTGTAACCGACAAGCACCAATGCTCCGCATATTACTACAACATCGAAGTCAAGCAGCCCGAACAGCTCAATATCTACGACATCACGCCGCACGACGTCAACCTATGCTACGGCGACAAAAACGGCAAAATCATTATCAACGCCAACGGCGGCACAAAGCCTTACTCATACTCCATCGACAACGGCTCCAACTTCCAGCCCGAAAACCTATTCGACAACCTGGGCGCCGGCAACAATTACCACATCATAGTACGCGACGCCAACAACTGCGAAGCTGACGGCGGCACCACTCTCATCAACCAGCCCGCCGAACTCAAAATCGACTACATGAACTACCACGACATCCACGGATGCCACGGCAGCAATACCGGTTTTATAGAATTTACAGCGGAAGGCGGCACAGGTCAACTCAAATACAGCATCACCGGACATCCTATGCAGCTCAACGGCGATTTTTTCAACATACCCGCCGGCTCTTACGAACTCCGCGTGGAAGATTCGCATGGATGCTACACATCGCACCCAGGAATCACAATCAACGAGCCGCCAGTATTTGAAATCGCAGAAGAAACAAAACTCAAGCACAACCTATGCTTCGGCGACAACAACGGCGAAGCCTTAATAACCGTAAGGGGCGGTATGCCAATACAATCGGAATTTCCATACAAATTCTACCTCAACCCCGCCACAAGCGACGTAGAAAACCTCAATCCAACATGTTACAACGGCGTATTCAATTACCTCTACGCAGGCAAATACGACGTTGTAATACGCGACTTGTACAACTGCGAGCTCAAGACATCATTCGAAATCACAGAGCCTGACCTCTTTGAAATCACAAGCCTCGACACCGTAAACGTCAACACTTGTTACGGCGACTCGTCAGGCTATATCAAGGCAAACATTACTGGCGGAGTGCAGCCTGTAACATTCTCGTGCGCAAGCGGAACGAGAAACTACACCAACGACAACGGCATTTTCAACAAACTCACCGCCACACAATACGAAATCATCGCCACAGACGCCAACGGATGCGCATCTACGTACTACACGACGCTCACACAGCCATCGCAGGTCATTCTCAAAAACGTCAATCAAACCGACATACTCTGCCACAACGCCGGCACAGGCGAAATAAGGGTGGAGGGCGACGGCGGCGTAGGCAGCATATACGTCTCCATCGACGGTGGCAAATCGTACCCCTACTCCATCGGCAGTATCACCGGCATATCGCACGGCGACTACACTATTATGATTAGGGACGACAACCACTGCGTAGCCAAAAACACCAAACAAATAAAAATCAACAACCCACCAGAATTTATTGTATATGCCGAAGCCAGCGACGTAATATGCCACGAAGGCAATACCGGCAAAATCATAACACAAGCCACCGGCGGCACCAAGCCATACTCATTCTCCCTCGACCAAGAACACTGGTTCTACACCCGCTCGGTATTCGACGAACTCACCGACGGCACATACACCGTATATGCCCAAGACAACAACGGATGCAAAGCGCAATCGGAGACCCTCACCATCCACCGACCGGAAAACATGGCTGGATTCAAGATCGACAAACTCGAAGGCTGCTCGCCGCTCGAAATCACCATCACGCAAGACAACGACGGCATCACAAACTACACCATCTCCAACGGCGACAGGATATTCAACCGCAGAGCCCCCACACGCCACACACTTGTAAACGACTCCGAAACCGAAAAGAGATATGAAATCCTCGCAGAAATCGTTTACAACAACGGCGTAGGATGTGCCGACACCGCCCGCAAATTCGTTACCGTATTCCCTCAGCCAAAATCAGACTTCCGTCTCGGCGACACAGCCGTAGTATGGCCCAACAACACTGCCGTAATAGCCAACCTCACCAAAAACGTAACTTCGGCGCACTGGGACTTCGGCGACGGCACCACCTCCGACGAACTCCAGCCATCATCACACATATACCCATCTTGCGGCAATTACAACATCATATTGATACAGAGCGACGGACGATGCTCCGACACCCTCGAACACTCGTTCTTCATTGAAGGACGCGAAATACTACCATCCTTCACCACAAGCGAACACTCTGGATGCGAGCCGCTCCCTGTAACATTCAACAACATCTCAGAAAACGCCGACTCAATAATATGGGACTTTGGCGACGGCACACAGCCCGTAGCCACTCAAGCCAAAACCATCAACCATACATACGCCGCACCCGGAGAATACACCGCCACGCTCACATTGTTTGGCGACTGCGGCACATCAAACACCACATCAAAAATAATCACCGTACACCCCAAGCCGACGGCTACATTCGAGCAAAACCTCGACACCCTCTACGAAGGACAGATCTTGCGCGTATTCTGCGAATCGTCGCCATCCGACAAGTACATCTGGAACTTCGGCGACGGCACAGAGGAAGACGGACTCGCAACCGCCGAACACGAATACAAATTTGACGGCACATTCGACATAAGCCTCATCGTAATGACCGGCAACTCATGCCAGGACACAGCCGTCGTGCGCGACGCCGTTACAGTAGTAACGACGCCCATCGTGGTATTCCCGACAGCATTCACGCCCAATGGCGACGGCATCAACGACATATTTGTGCCAATACACGGCGTGGTTCCCGAATACGAAATAGTAATCCTCAATAGAAACGGAGTCGTGGTATATCGCAGCAACAACATCGACGAAGGATGGGACGGCACGCGCAACGGCAAGCCCTGCCTGCCTGGCATGTACGTCTATAAAGCCAAGACTGTGCTACGCGACAAGACCATCCACTACCAATACGGACACGTAATGATGTACAGATGACAAGTGAAAAAAACATTATTTGCTTTTTTTTCACAAAAAAAATTTTTTTTCAACTATTATATTAATATCTTTGCACAAAGATAATCATATAAACAAACCACAATGATGAAGCATCATACAAAAATAATACTGACACTTGCAGTGGGCGCGGCAATGATGGCGTCTTGCACCCAGGTCAACGACAACAGCACCAAGTCGCAGAGCGACACACTGTCAAAAGTACAAAAGCAAGCCTTCAACCAGGCCAAAGCGGTATTCTACGCACTGCCATCGCCCGTAGAAACTGCCACCATGCTCGACAACCTCGGCGTGAAATTCACCGACAAGTACCTGCACTCGACAGCCGACGCCGTCAAGTACAACACAACGCAGTCAGAAGCCCTCAACCTCGGCATCTACACCGCAGACATGAGCTTCTGCGCTCTCTACGAGCAAAACCAGGCGGTAATCGACTACCTCTCCACCGTCAAAAAGCTCTCTGACAAGCTCGGCATCTCTGGATTCTTCAACGACAGCACAATCCAGACATTCCAAAACAACATCAACAACAAAAATAAAATCATCAATTCCATCTCGGAATCATACAGCAAATCCACAAGTTTCCTCGATGAGCAGGAGCGCACCGAAATCGCATCCACCATCATCGTGGGCGGCTGGATTGAAACACTGCACCTCACTCTCAACATGCTCAAAGATGTCAACCTAAAAAACAACAAGGCAGACGTCAACGACATAATGCTCAACCAACAGTTTACCCTTGAAGACCTCATTGGCATGTTGGAACTCTTCAAAGAAGACCCATACATATCGCAACTCGAAGAAAAACTCGTTGGCCTCAAGAAAACATTCGACACACTCCACGGCGAAATCACCGTAGAACAAATCGAAACCCTCGAAAAGAGCGTCATGCAAATACGCAACAACTTCATCCAATAATAAAAAACTCAGCCATGAAACCCATACATAAAATATTAGCCGCTATAATTGCCTGCCTAATGGCTCTACCATCAATATCCCAAGCACAATGCAAGGATTTTTCGGAGAAGGAAGTAATGCCGATGCTCGGCGAATACATCGTTAGCGGACGATACAACACACTGAAGCTACGCGAAGGCGAAGAAATACTCATATTCAAGACCCTCAGCAAAGGCATCAACTACCGCATCATCGTCAAGTGCGTAGATTCGTTGGCTACCAACCTCCACTTCACAATCACCGACTGGGAAGACAACACAATCTACGACAACGGAAGCCAAGGCTTCGTGTGGGACTACAAGAGCGAAAAGACACAACGAATCAAGATAAACGTGTTCGTACCCAAAACAAGCGAACAGCCCCCGCTCAAAGAAGGCTGCATGACCGTAATCACAGGCATCAAGCCCGACTTGTAATCCATAACAACATGCCTGCTACTAAAACAAAAACGAGCCACAACTTCAATTCTGGAGTTGTGGCTCGGTTTTTTTGCCTGCGATTGCAAAAAAAAGAAAATATTATGCGCTTACAATGAAAAAAAATTTTATATTTGCGATTTACAAAACCTGAATATTATGAGTAGAACAATTGCACTTATATTTACACTGACTTTTGCGCTGGATATTTATGCACAGAAGGCACCTGAATTTTACGCCGTGTTTGACGGCAAAAATACCGTTACGGCATACTACAACGGCGATATGCCAGACAATGCGTACCACTTCAACAACGACGCGCTATTCCCACTTTACAATATTACAAAAGTGGTTTTCGATGCATCGGTGAAGAATTATGCGCCTACAAGCTGCAAAAACTGGTTTTCGTATTGCGACAACCTCACCGAAATCGTCGGCCTCGAAAACCTAAATACAGCCAACGTTACCGACATGAGCGGAATGTTTTACCGGTGCATTTCGCTCAAAAAAATAGACCTAAGCCACTTCAACACCTCCAACGTTACCGACATGAGCGAGATGTTTGCCCACTGCTGGGAGTTGCAGAACATAGACCTAAGTCATTTCAATACCGCCAATGTCACCAACATGAACGAGATGTTTTCCAATTGTTACAAACTCGAAAACATCGACGTAAGCCACCTCAACACATCCAAAGTAACCAAGATGGAAGGCATGTTTATGGAATGTAACGGACTCAAGGAAATCAACTTCGCCAATTTTGACACACGCAGCGTCGTGGATATGAGCGAGATGTTTTCGGGGTGTTACAGCATCGCCAAAATAGACCTCAGCGGCTTCCACACCGATAATGTAAGCAATATGTCCAATATGTTTTCGGGCTGCCGCGAGGTGAAGACCATCGACCTCAGCAGTTTCAATACCGCCAACGTTACCGACATGGGCAATATGTTCACATCGTGCATCTTGCTAAGGACAATCATCGTGGGCGACCAATGGACCACCTCGGAGGTAACATCTACAGAGCCAATGTTTTCGTTTTGCCGCACCATCTGCGGCGGCACCGGCACACGATACGACAAGGGCAAGATAGACAAGCAGATGGCAAAAGTTAACGGCGGATACTTCACGCTCAAAGGGCAAAAGCCATATCTGCCAAAGGCTTACGCCGTTTACAAGGATTCGGTGCTCACATTATATTACGGCGACAAAAAGCCGTCGGACGTCCGCATTTATTTCATTGGCAATTATGAAGACGACACCAAGAAAATCAAGGAGATTGTATTTGACCGCTCGTTTTGGGCATACCGACCCGAAAGCTGCGAGGCGTGGTTTCAGGGATTGACCAACCTAAAAAGCATCACCGGAATGAGAGAATATCTCATCACCGACAATGTAACCAACATGAGCAACATGTTCAAATATTGTGGAATCAAAAGCCTCGACATCAGCAACTTCAATACAAGCAAAGTAACCAGTATGAGCGGTATGTTTTCGGGCTGCAACAATCTTGAAGTAATCTACACCGGCTATATGTGGAAGACCAACGCCGTCCAGCAGTCAGACCAGATGTTTAGCGGATGCCGCAAACTATACGGAGCCAAGGGCACGAGTTACAGCCAGAAACACATCGACATCAAATACGCCCACATCGACGAGGGCGAGAAAAACCCCGGATATTTCACCCAAAAATGGCAGAGGCAATTCATTCCGGCGGAGCAGGTATCGGACGTTGACGAGCCATACGTAACAATCGCCGGCGACGTTGCAACATTTGCATACGGCAAAAAAAGATCCGGCAATCACTATTACACCCTCACCAACTATCCGCACCAATTCATCATCAAAGCCGTATTTGACGAATCGTTCCGTTTTTACACGCCGCAAAGTTGCAGCCAGTGGTTTTACAACTGCGCAAACCTCACAGAAATAGTCGATATGGAAAAATACCTCGACACCGAAAATGTTACCGACATGAGCCTGATGTTTGGCAATTGCTCCAAACTCGAAAACATCAACCTGAGCGGCTTCAAGACCACGAATGTAACCAATATGGAACGAATGTTTGAAGGATGCCGCAACCTCAAATCCATCGACCTCAGCAAACTCGACACCAAAAAGGTAATTTCCATAGACAAGATGTTTGCAGGATGCAGCCGACTCACGACCATCGACCTCGGCAATTTTGACACGCAGAATGTCAACAACATGAAAGGCCTATTCTCCGGCTGCACCAGCCTCGAAAAACTCGACCTCACACACTTCAACACAGCCAATGTCACCAATATGTACGGCATGTTCAAGAATTGTTACAGCCTTGAAACATTGGATCTCAGCAGCTTCAACACCGCGCGTGTCGTCAATATGGGCGATATGTTTTGCTATTGCGGCGGGCTCCGAACCATTTATGTAGGCAAAGACTGGACTACAAAGGCAATCCCCAACAAGGAAATCGTGGAACGTCTTTCCGATGTAGGCGGCAACGGCACCACGCACATATTCACCGGCTGCACTTCGCTATGCGGCGAGAAGGGCACATTATATTGCTACGCCAACAATGGAAAAGATTTTGCAAAGATAGACGGCGGCAAAAACGCGCCCGGATATTTCACCACCAAGGGCGCAGCACAATGGAACAAGACCGCCTACGCAATCTTGAAAAATGGCACTCTCACATTCTACTATCGCGCAAGCGTGCCAAACGGCGCATACGTAATCCACGGCGGCAAATCCACACAAGACTGGTGCCACGCCGCCACAACAATCAAAAAAGTGGTATTCGACGTCTCCTTCCGTGGATTCCGCCCAAACACTTGCTACGAATGGTTTTCGCAGTGCGGCAGCCTCACCGAAATAGCCGGCATGAAGGAAAACCTCAACACCGAAAATGTGGTAAATATGGGAGCGATGTTTTACGGCTGTTGCTCTCTCAAAAATATCGACCTCAGCGGATTCAAGACCCACAACGTAACCACAATGCACAGCATGTTTGCGGGCTGTGTGTCATTGGAAAACATCGATTTGAGCAGTTTTGACACAAGGTACGTCAACAACATGGCGTTGATGTTTGACGGCTGCACCAATCTTCAAAATATCACCCTCGATGGCTTCGACACCCACAACGTCAAAAACATGAGCCGGATGTTTTTCGGCTGCAAAAAACTTCTTACTGTGGATGTTAGCGGTTTCAATACTTCCAACTGCGAAAATATGTCGTACATGTTTGCTGAAAGCGGGATAGACCACGTGGATTTAAGTAGTTTCACGACCGAAAGCGTGGCTCACCTGTCGGGCTATTACGGTTTTGAGATGTTGACGGGCATGTTTGAAAGCTGCGAAAACTTGAAAGCATTGGACATCAGCAGTTTTGCCGGCGCGAAATATTCTCCGGGAATGTTTTTCGGCTGTACCAATCTGAGGAAAATAAAACTATTCACACCCAAAAACTCCGAATTTGGCGACTACACCGACACGGGCAACGACCTCTCGGGACTTTTTGCCGGTTGCACCAATCTGAGGGAATTGGATTTGACAAGTTTCAAAAAACCCGACGCTCCGCGCAGCATGAAATATATGTTTGCCAACTGCACACAGCTCAAAACCATCTATGCATCAGCGGATTGGGATTTTCAATACGTCTTTACGCTCGATTCGGGCAGCAGCATCGAAGACAAGACCGTGGAATACCAGCACAATTTTATGGGCATATTCCTCAATTGCCCCAACCTCCGTGGCGGCAAAGGCACCAAATGGAGTGCCGAAAACCAATCCAACGAAATGTACCTCACAATAGACGGCGGAGAAGCAGCTCCGGGGTATTTCACAAAGAAGTGAGGCGTTAATATAATTTACAATTTTTATACATAAAATGGCGTTATATTTGTGGCGAATTTGAATAAATTATTAACCCTCTAATCCCCCAAGACCATGAAAATACTCAGAATTCTTCTTGTGCTGATGCTATCGATGGCATTTGGCACAGCGGACGCCCAAGGCTGGCTCAACAAACTCAAAGACAAGGCAACCGACGCCGCGCAACGCGCAGTGGAAAACAACGTGCAGCGCAAGACCGAAGAAGCCGTGGACAACGCCATGAACGGCAACCGCAACAACCGCAACGACGACACCGAAGAACAACAGGAGGCATCCCAAGACGACAACAACGACAATGCAAATGCCGACGCCGACAACACCACGCCCGAACCTCAGCGCACCAAAAAGGCTGAAATCAACTGGAACAGTTACGACTTTGTGGCTGGCGACGAAATCATCTTCGAGGACAACCTCGTGGACGAACAGGTTGGCGAGTTTCCGTCCAAGTGGGATGTTTTTGGCGGATACGCGCAGATAGCACAGCTTGATGGCGTCAAGTGCATCTCCCTATCCGACGAGGGCGAAATCACCCCGCTCTTCAACGACAACAAGCCCTACCTCACCGACCAGTTCACAATTGAGTACGACGTGTACATCGTCTATGGTCCCGACTACAACACCGACTTCAATCCGCACGGCTGGCGCATGTACACCTACTTGCCAAGCGGCGACAAGATTAAGCACGAAGACAACGGTTTCAATTTTGACCATCAAGTGTCCACCGGTAAAGATGCCAAAACCTTGGACGACGCAATATTAGGTTACTATTGGCACGTTCCCAACAGTGACGAAGTGCGCAACGGTGATGCTCGGCTCGACGGCATAGCAATCAGTGCTTGGCACCACGTGGCAATCTCTTTCAACAAACGCGCCTACAAGGTGTATTTCGACGAGAAAAGGGTAATCAACATCCCCAACGCTTCAAAGCCGAGCTTCTTCTGGATTAGCTGCAACCAACATGAACCCGTATTCTTCATCAAAAACATCCGCATCGCCAAAGGCGCAGTGCCGCTCTACGACCGCATGGCGTCCGACGGCAAAATCATCACCTACGGCATCACATTCGACATCGGCAAGGCTACCATCAAGCCCGAATCGATGGGCGAAATCAACCGTTTTGTAAAGTTGATGCAGGACAATCCCGACCTGAAATTTGAGGTACAGGGACACACCGACAACACCGGCTCTGCCGCCACAAACCAGACGCTCTCCGAACAACGCGCCAAGGCTATCGTTGCCAAAATGGTGGAACTTGGCATCCCCGCCAGCCGCCTCACCGCCGTTGGTAAAGGTGCAAACTCTCCCATCGCCGACAATTCATCCGACGAGGGCCGCGCCAAAAACCGCCGCGTAGAGTTCGTTAAGAAATAGCATCACCCAAAATACATTGACACGAAAACCGGTTGTCTAAAAAGGTGGAGTGCAGGCTGCCAGCCTGCCTTACAATATGCCCTTTTAGACAGCCGTTTTTTTAAATCCCCCTTTTGCGGCAGTGCAAATACTGGCTTGTCATTATAAAAGCGTACCTCAAACGAAGTAGCAAGTTTGCTGTCCACATACTCTTTGATGCGGGGACATTGGGTTTCAACCATTACATCAGATGCAAAGTTACAACAAAAAATCAAATAAAAAAATCTCTACAAAACATAACAAAAAGTGTCGCGTTTTGTAGAGATAATCATTTCTAAGTATTGTTTTTGATTATTACATTCAATTAGGGAGTTATTGCGAATTGACGTATTTTATAGTTTTAAAGTTTTGCGATTTCGTCGGGATCGAGACCTGTGTATTTGGAAATGACTTCCACAGTCAAACCATCGGTTTTCATTTGGCGGGCAGTCTCGATGGCTTTTTGTTTTGCGCCTTCCGCACGTCCTTCCGCACGTCCCATTTCCTTTACGGTATTCTCTCGGTCGATATTCAAGGATTCCAAATCCCAAAAACTGTCGTAGGCGCGGCGTTCTTCTTCTGTAAGGTTTTGGCAAAGTTCGAGGGCTTGCTTGGTCTCGCTGTTTTCCATAAGTTCTTGGGGGATAGATTCTGCATCGACCCCTGCGTTGACTGACGTCAGAAAACTCTGCCACAGCCTCAGCATCTTGCCCTGCGCCTTGTCTTGCGGCTTGAATTTGGGCAACTCGATGCAGACTACCTCGAAGCCGGGAATGACGCTTTCAGGATTATCGACTTCCGACATCGTATAACGGTGGTAGTTGTTAGTGTTTTTTGTCTGATAGACATCGTTGAGGATGTTGATGGCAAAGATTTTTTTCATTTTGTAATACCTGACGCCTTCGTTATATAATGTGGCGTACAACTTGGAACAGTTGTACATCACACGGCGCAGGAAATCCGCCGACCAATACATCTGCATCTCCACGATGAAATATATTTGGTCAGAAACCTTGCATTTGACATCCACGACACTGCGCCGCTTGCCGTCAGTGAGCGGGATTATCTCAGACGGAAGGTACTCTACGTCGCTGATTTGGTCGTCGCCCTCCAATTTGAGGACGGCGTTCAACAGGCTTATGGTCAAGTTTTTGTGTTCGCCAAATATTTTCTTGAACACAATGTCGGTCTTCGGGTCGTAGTAGTGCATAGTTGAAGGTGTTTTGGATTTATTATTATCCGCAAAAATAATCAATCATTTTCAAAATTGCAATAGTTCGACTCAATTTTTCTTTGGAATAGACCTCATGCAACCATTGTCTGAAATAAGACTAAAAATCATAATGCACAATCAGCCATCCTGCGGACGCCAATTATGCATTATGAATTATGCATTATGCATTGAAACAACTACTCCCACTCAATCGTTGCCGGGGGCTTGCTACTGATGTCGTATGCAACGCGGTTGACGCCCTTTACCTTGTTGATGATGTCGTTGGAGACCTTGGCGAGGAAGTCGTAGGGTAGGTGAGCCCAGTCGGCGGTCATTGCGTCGGCACTTGTAACGGCTCTCAACGCCACGGCACGCTCGTATGTGCGCTCGTCGCCCATCACGCCAACGCTCTTGACGGGCAAGAGGATTACTCCCGCCTGCCAAACTTGGTCGTACAATGAAGTTTCAACGCCATCCACCATCGTCTTCCACTCGCGGAGACCGTTGATGAAAATATCGTCGGCATCTTGGAGAATCCTTACTTTTTCGGGGGTGATGTCGCCCAAAATCCTCACGCCCAATCCCGGACCGGGGAACGGATGACGCTTGATAAGATGTTCAGGCATACCGAGTTGACGTCCGACCTTGCGCACTTCGTCCTTGAACAACCATTTCAACGGCTCGCAGAGTTGGAGTTTCATTTCCTTGGGCAATCCACCGACATTGTGATGGCTCTTGATGGTCTTGCCGGTGATATTGAGACTTTCGATGCGGTCGGGGTAGATAGTGCCTTGACCAAGCCATTTGGCATCCGTAATCTTCTGAGCCTCAGCGTTGAAAACATCTACAAAGCCCTTGCCGATGATTTTGCGCTTCTTCTCCGGTTCCTCCACGCCAGCGAGTTCGGCGTAGAATTTTTCTTTGGCATCAACACCTATTACATTGAGACCGAGGCATTTGTAATCGTTCAAGACATTCTGGAACTCGTTTTTGCGGAGGAGACCGTTGTCAACGAAAATACAAGTCAAATTCTTGCCAATCGCCCTGTTGAGAAGCACAGCCGCAACGCTCGAATCCACGCCGCCGCTCAATCCAAGCACCACCTTGTCGTTGCCGACCTGCGCCTTCAATTCGGCTACCGTGGTGTCGATGAACGACGCCGCCGACCAATCCTGACAGCCGCCGCAGATGCCCACCACAAAGTTTTTCAAGAGCAATGTGCCTTGCAACGAGTGAAATACTTCGGGATGGAATTGCACGCCCCAAATCTTCTCATTCTTGGCGGCGTATGCGGCGTACTTGACGGTTTCGGTGGAGGCAATGCACTCAAAATCATCAGGGATTGCCGTAATGGTGTCGCCGTGGCTCATCCACACCTGCGAATTGTCGTCAAAACCCTGAAACAAAGGATTTTGCTTGTTGATATACTGCAAATTTTGACGGCCATATTCACGGCTGCCGGCGGGTTCCACGTTGCCGCCAAATGTGTAAGAAATGAATTGCGCACCATAACAAATGCCCAAAATCGGTTTGCGTCCACGGAATTGTTGCAAATCGACCTTGAACGCCTCCTTGTCATAGACGCTGTAAGGCGAGCCGCTGAGGATGACGCCGATGATGTCGTCGTCGTCGCCCACGGGGTATTTGTTGTAGGGGACAATTTCACAAAAAGTGTCGAGTTCGCGGATGCGCCGCGCAATGAGCTGCGTGGTCTGCGAACCAAAATCTAATATTAATATCTTCTGCATATTTTGAAACGTAAATTATTGTCTTTTACCGCCTTACGGCGGCTTTTTTGGATAAACAAAAATTAAAAGAATGGTAAAGAATGAAAAGAATTACCCTAAAAAAATTCTTTCAATTCTTTATTATTCTTTTAATTTTTGGATAAAAAGTTAGTCGCGTACTTTTTTGAGTACGAGGACAGTGCGGTTGACGTTGTAGATTGATAGTTCGTAATGTCCGTCCTTGGGCATTGCGAAAAATTCCTGATTGGGATCCAAACGTCCGAAGCCGCCGAATTTCAAGTCGTCGGAGTTCAAGACAATCTTGTAAACGCCCGGCTCCGGGATGTAGAATTTGTAATCGGCGATGCAAGCCGTCGGGTGGAAGTTGAATACAAAAATCAATCCGCCCTTCTTCTCTACGATGGTGTGGTTTTGCTCGTCCATATTGAGCTGCCAGCCGTACAAATCCTGCATTACGGGATACTGGCGGATGAGTTTTATCATCGCCTCGTCGAAATCGTTGAGGAAATGATATTTGAGATAATCGGCCTTCATCAGCGACCACTGACGGCGGGCGTGCTTGTAACTCCAACCGTTGCCCTCCCTTGGGAAGTCGATCCATTCGGGGTGTCCAAACTCGTTGCCCATAAAATTCATATAAGCCTGTCCGCCATTTACGATTGTGAACATCCTAATCATCTTGTGCAACGAGATGCCACGGTCGATGATGTCGCTGCCGATATTGGTCGCCATACAGAAATACATCTCCTTGTCCATCAGGCGGAAAGCGATGGTCTTGTCGCCCACAAGAGCCTGGTCGTGGCTCTCGGCGTAGGCAACAGTCTTCACCATAGGCAGGCGGTCGTTGAGCACGTGCCACATCTGGTAAACATTCCAGTAATCGTCGCCAACCTCCTTCAAGAGTTTAATCCAATAGTCGGGGATGCCCATGCCGAGGCGGTAATCGAATCCCATGCCGCCCGCATCTATCGGCGATGTCAAGCCCGGCATACCCGAAACGTCCTCCGCAATGGATATAGAATCGGCATTGATTTTTTTCATCAGGCAATTGGCGAGTTGGAGATACGTAATCGCGTCAAACTCAACTCCGTCACGGAAAAATTTCCATTGGTCGAAGCTCTCGATATTGCCGTGATGCCAGTACATCATGGACGTAACGCCGTCAAACCTAAACCCGTCAAAATGGAACTCTTCCATCCAGTAACGGATGTTGGAGAGGAGGAATTGGATTACCTCGTTTTTGCCATAATTAAACAATTTGGAATCCCACTGCGGATGTTCGCCACGTCCGCCCGGATGCGTGTAGAGGTCGTCGGTGCCGTCGAGACGGTTGATGCCCTCGGCGAGATTCTTGACGGTGTGCGAATGAACAATGTCCATAATCACACGGACGCCAGCATCGTGCGCAGTCTTGATGAGGTGTTTGAGCTCTTCCGGCGTTCCAAACCTCGAACTCGGCGCGAAAAAGTTGCTCACGTGGTAGCCAAACGAACCGTAATACGGATGCTCGGCGATTGCCATAATCTGTATGGTATTGTAGCCGCCCTGAATGATATGCGGCAACACATTGTCCTCAAACTCCTTGTAAGTGCCTACGCCCTCCTTCTCCTGCGCCATTCCGATATGACATTCATAGATGAGGAGCGGCTCGTTGGGATTTGGCTTGAATTTTTTTCTGCCCCAATTGAACTTCTCCGGCTTCCATACCTGCGCCGCGAAAATTTTTGTAGTGTCGTCCTGGACGGCGCGTTTCACGTATGCGGGCAGACGCTCCAAAATGGTGTCGTCGGCGCCGTGGATTATGAGTTTGTACAACGAGCCATGCACAAAGGTCTTGGCGAAGGTCTTGTCGTCGAGAAAAATCTCCCAGATGCCGTCGTCGCGGCGTTTGAGCGGGTACTGATAACGATTCCAATTGTTGAAATCGCCAAAAATGTACATCTCCTTGGCAGCGGGAGCCCATTCGCGCATCCACCAGCCTTGCTCGTCCTCGGAGTAATTGAGACCGAGGTACTTGTATTGCCCGGCAAAGTCCACGAGGCCGCCGGCGTAGTAGCCGTCGAGCTCCTTGTATTTGCGCTGGAACCTCTCGTAACGGGCGATGATGTCGTCCTGCACAGGGTCGAGCCAATGGTCGTCCATGATGGCGAGGTGTATCTTCGGTTTTTCCGCCGGAGATGCCACGGAGGGCATTGTGGCGGCTTTTTTGGTATTGTTTCGTTTAGCCATATCGGTTGTGTTTTTTAGATTTCGACGAGCGAATTTATTAAAATAAAACCGACTTGCAAAAAATATTTTGAAAATATTGTAGATTTTTGCAATAAAGCATATTAGATAGCGTTTTATAGTCAAACAACAGACACAAAATGATGTTGAACTAAAAACCCAGATGCCTATGAATGAAAGTTACACATTTAACAAAACCTACACCAACAAGTATGTGTCGCTTGACTATCTCAACGACATTGTCCGCGACCTCGACGACATGGAGGACGACATCTTCGGAAGCATCGATTCCTTGCTTCTTACGCCGAGCCAGGACACAATGAACAAGATTTACACATATCTGTAGCGACACCGTTGGCACAGGCAAAATATTTCCAAGAAAATAGCACTCACCGTCGGATGAACTCCGGCGGTGTTTTTTTTATTGTAAAATTTCAACTTGCAAGTTCCCTACTGATAGCGTTCTTAACAAAAGCATTAACAGAAATGCCTCTGTTTTTGGCGATTGCGGCAATGGCGCTGTGTTCTGCGGGCGTAATCTTGATGGTAATTTTGCCAGTGTATGATTTGAGCGGAGTAATATTGTGCCTTTGGCAATAATCAATGTAGTCGTCAACGGCGGTCTTGAAGTCTTCTTCGAGGTCGTGTACAGTTTCGCCCTCAAAACTTACCATACTTTTGATGCCCTCGATTTTGCCATAAAAAACACCGTCCTCAGCACTGAAATTAACAGTGCCAATGAAGTCCTTATATTTCAATACATTATCCATAACTTCCTGAGTTTTTTTTAAAAACAACCATTATCCTTTAACTGCGAGAAAACCAATTTCATAACATACCCTTTTATAATGTTTGAGGGATGCGGTTTATGAAACATAATAGCCTGATATTCATCGTGATGAAACTCAACACGAGAGCCGGATGTTTTGCCTTTGGTTTCCATTTCATAACCAAAAATGGAAAGCAATTTTACCATTTCATCAAAGGTAAAATCCGTCGGCATATTTTTAAACCTTTCAATTAGTTTCTCCGATTTACTCATTACATATAGTTTTAATTCAATGATGCGCAAATATAAAACAAATCTAAATCCCTGCAAAAATATTTTCACATAGATTTCTCAATGATCCCCATCTTGCGCATCAGGTACGACGCATTGAGATTCTGCGAGATGCCGTCCTTGAGTTTGTAATCAAAAATAAGGCTGTCGCCCTCGAATGAAATCTCAAAGCATTTGGCGTTTACGTTTTGGGGATAACGGTCGCGGAGGTTGCCGATGTCGATGTCGTGGGTGGCAAATATGCCGTAGCAATTGTATTTCAGCAACTTCTGTATGAATTTTTGGCTGCCGTCGTGCTTGTCCTTGGAATTGGTGCCGCGCAACATTTCGTCAACAATAATGAAAAGCGTCGCGCCTTGTTCGAGGCGGTTGACGATTTTTTGAAGACGTTTTAATTCGGCGAAGAAATACGATTCGCTGTCCTGCACAGAATCCGTGGTGCGGATACTCGTCATAATTTCCGTTGGCGAAAATTCAAACTTCTTGGCGCAAACCACCGCGCCGATTTGGGCGAGAATGAGATTGACGCCAATTGTGCGCAAATACGTGCTTTTGCCCGCCATATTTGCGCCCGTGAGGATGGTTAGGAAAGGACAATCGCTGAAATTGATGTCGTTGCAAACCATTTTTTCGGGGTCGATGAGCGGGTGTCCGGCTTGAACGGCGTTCAATATAAAACTACCTTCAACGGGCTGAGGCACAGCCCATTCAGGATGATTGTACTTCAAGTTGGCAAGCGACATCAGGCAGTCGTATTCGTGCGCCATCGTGAACCATTTAGGCACTTCTTCGGCGTAACGACGCAACCATTTTTCAAATTTGATGTCGATATTGATGTCGTAACACAAAATGCCCTGACCAAAAATCATAATCATCATATTGCCGCGCTGTTCGTAAAACGCCGCAATCTGCGCCAATTCCTTCAACGCGCCGCTCACATAGCCGCCGCCAAATTCGGAAAATTTGGATGGCTGATGCGGGAATTTTTCGATGGTTTCAAAGAGTTTTTCGTATTTGCGAAAAGTCTTGCTGCCGTTCATCAAAAGTTTTTGCAAATCGTTGGTTTTCTTTGCGTTGATGCCAACTACTGCCAATTGCGCAAAATAGAGCAACAATCCCACATACGGCGAACAAAGATCCATACAGGCAAGCACGATTGCGGCAATAATGGCGACGGTAAGCACGACGCTCACAATCCGCCAAAGTTTTGTGCCGGTAAAATGATATTGGATTCCACCAAAATCGGGAATCTCATCGGCATCCGAGGCATACAGCAAGCCAAATGCGCGGAATTGTTGGCGGAGTTCAAGTTCGTCGGCCAGCAACGCCGAATCCTCCTGTATCTGTTTGATTTTATTGATGTTGACGACTGGATTAATGAACCTTTCGGCAAGGAGATTTTTGCCGCCGGAAGTGCAAGTGCGGTTAATCATTTGGAAAATGGAATTGCGTCCAAAAATATCCAAATCGTAAGAAAAATTGTGTGCACTGTTGACGAAATCATTGCCGCCGTCGAAGGAAGAATTGTCGTTTTCAAGGGATTTGAGTTCGTTGGCGTTGATGGTTTTCATCGTGCGATTGTAATCGCGAAGGCGTTCATAATCAGCATTTTTCTTCACAAAATACAGAAACACCACGAGCGAAATCACAATCACAATCCACATCGCCGCCAAAGAATAATTGACGGCTATGATAGCCAAAACCGCGCCCGCAAGGAACGCCACGCCACGAGAGAGATTGGTGCTGCGTACAAGTTTTTTATAACGCTCCGTCTCTGCGCCAAAATTCGTCACGCGCTCGGCGTATGTATTTTTTCTGTCGTTGATGGTAGGCATATTAAATGCTATAAAAAAACGCTCGGACAGAGGTTTTACTCTACAATATAAACTGATATGGGTGCCTCACATTGTCCGCCACTATGATATATAGAGAAATTTATCCAAGAATAAAAGGGTACAGAGTTTTTGATATATTTTTTGAAAGTTTCATCAAACACATCACCTTTGAACGTGTACTCTTCAGTTTTCTTGCTTAAATCATTATAAAACTCTACACTGACAGAATCAATCTTAAAATTCTGTTTATAGATAAAATCCAATTTTGCATTCTTTTTTGTGAAGTATTCTTTTGACCTAAGTAGGTCTTTGAACCCAAAAGAATATTTTTCTTTTACTCCATATAATTTACCTAACGTAAACTCCTGCTGTGTTTGATTATCAATACAGTTAATTGCTACATAATCGTATTGTGAGTCTTCGCTCATAAGCATTGTACAAATAGTAGTGTCAACATAATTACCTTGGTATGTTGCGCAAAAAGCATATTTAGGAGTTGCTGCTGTAAGTAATTTGAACGACTTGACCGAATAACGTGAAGTATCATCAGCCCGCGAATTAAATGATGGATAAACGCGAATATGAGCATCCGACGAACCATCATGCTCATGTTCTTCTATCTTTGCACATATTCCATCCTTAAATATCGCCATTTCCATCACATCTTTTATAACACCAGTAGTTTTATTCTGAACTTTGATATCCTCGAAGTAAATCTTTCCGCCAGTATGAGCTTGTTTGAAAATTTCATGTTGCTGCATGGTGATTTTGTCAGAAGTTGATTGAGCATCCTGACAGAATCCTTTTACTATTGTACTTACCTTAAAGGACACAACTTCCCATTCGTCAGAATCAGTGCTAATGGAATGAATGTCATCTAATTGTTTCTGACTTAGGTATATACGTCCTTCCTCGTTAGGGGAACAACCATCAATCTTGATGCTAATGTCTTGTGCAGCAGCATATTTTACACCAAACACAAGAATCATTAACAAAAAGATTTTTCCAAAGGCACAAATATTTGCTTTCATATTCATTATTTTTAAGGTTTGTGATTATGTTTGACACCCCAAAATTACTGATTTAATTTGAACTTTCAAATTTTTTTTTTTGATATTTGTAATATTTGTACTTTTGCAAAATAAAACACTTCGTAATATGAAAACTCGTAACAAAATCCTTCTTGGCATCTTGGCGATAATCATCGCACTCGTTGCCTTCAATTACAAACTTGTCCGCTATGGCATCGAACAGGGTCTCGGACAATTGGAAATGGTGCGCAACGCCGTGCCTATCGACGACCTATTGGCAGACCCCGAATATCCCGATTCGTTGAAACAGAAATTATTGTTAATCAAAGAAATACGCCGCTATGCCATCGACAGCCTACACCTGAAAGATTCCAAAAATTACAACGCCGTCTATGACCTCAAAGGCCGCCCGACGGCATACGTGGTGCAGGCGTGCGAAAAATATCGAATCAAAAAATATCTGTGGAAATTTCCCGTGGTCGGCAAGTTGCCGTACAAAGGATTTTTTGACGAGGAAGACGCCAAAAAGGAAGTTGCTTGGCTCGAAAAGCAAGGGTACGACACCCGCATAGCGCATCCATCGGGCTGGAGCACGATGGGATGGTTTACCGACCCGGTATTGTCGTCGATGCTGCGCCGCTCCGAAGGCGAACTCGCCGACCTCATCATACACGAACTTACGCACTCCACGGTTTTTGTAAAAAATAATTCGGAACTCAATGAAAACATTGCCGACTACGTGGGCGAAAACGGCGCAAAACGTTACTTGGCGTCAAAATATGGCGACACTTCGGCTGTTTTGTTCAATTATTCGGCGGCAATTACCGACAACGAAAAGATGGCGATGTATTTTCTACGCGGCGCACACAAGTTGGATTCGCTGTATCAGAGCGCGGATTTCATTGCACTGCCCGACAACGAGAAAGATACATTAAAACTCGCTATAATTCAGGATATTATCAACAATGTTGACACCGTAAATTTTGTCCGCATTAAGCCTCAGCGCATAAAGAGCAGTCGCCTCAAAAATATCAACAATACATTCTTCACGGGTTATATGACATATTACAACCGCAAAGATTCTCTCCGAATTGAATGTCAACGCGACTTTGACGGCGATTTTATGAAGCACTTGGAGAGTTTCAAACAAAGATGGGGAAGATAAAATAAAAAAGCCGCGCAGGAAGGAATGTGAAACACGTGCGCGGCTCTGACTATGTACAAATGTGTAAACTAAAAAAACTTGTTAAAATTCGTCCTCGTAGTCGTCGATGCGTTGACGGCGGACGCGGTACGAATCGTCATCTTCACCTATGCGCGGGCGACGCGGTTTGTCGGTCGATTCCTTGTAGTTGGAATAGTAGATTGTGCTATCTACTTCGCTTTCCTTGTACAATGCGCCGAGGTCTTGCGCCATCAGATGGAGAGCAACCTCGTTGTTAGGTGTGCCTTCGATTTTGCTAATCAGATACTGCATACATTCTACCGAATTGCGTTCCGAAAGGATTTTCTTGCGGATGTCCCAAATGGTATCGAGCATTTCCTTATTTTTGATGAGAAGGTCGTCGCGACGAGTGCTGGAAGCATTGATGTCGATTGCGGGGAAAATGCGCTTGTTGGAGAGTTTGCGGTCGAGTTGGAGTTCCATATTGCCAGTGCCTTTGAACTCTTCAAAAATCACATCGTCCATCCTCGAACCAGTTTCTGTGAGGGCGGTTGCAATGATGGTAAGCGAACCGCCATTCTCGATATTACGCGCCGCACCGAAGAATCTCTTGGGCTTGTGCAATGCGTTGGCGTCCACACCACCTGTCAACACTTTGCCTGATGCGGGCTGCACGGTATTGTAGGCACGTGCAAGACGTGTGATGGAATCGAGAAGGATTACAACATCGTGTCCACATTCCACCATGCGTTTGGCTTTTTCGAGTACGATGTTGGCTACCTTGACGTGCTTTTCGGCGGGTTCGTCAAATGTAGAAGAAATCACTTCAGCCTTTACGCTGCGTTTCATATCGGTAACTTCCTCGGGACGCTCGTCGATGAGAAGCACAATCACATATACTTCGGGATGATTCTCGATGATTGAATTTGCAATGTCTTTCAGGAGGATTGTCTTACCAGTCTTGGGCTGAGCGACGATGAGACCGCGCTGACCCTTGCCGATTGGCGCAAACATATCAACTATGCGGCACGACATTTTTTTGCCAGAAGTACCTTCCGAAAGTTGGAATTTTTCGTCGGGGAATAGCGGCGTGAGGTAGTCAAAATTGACACGGTTGCGGACATACGCGGGCGTGCGTCCATTGATTTCGAGAACCTTGATGAGCGGAAAATATTTTTCACCTTCTTTGGGCGGACGTATTGTGCCTTTTACAGTGTCGCCGGTCCTAAGACCAAACAATTTAATCTGCGCCTGTGCTACGTAGATGTCGTCGGGCGAATTGAAATAATTGAAATCTGCACTGCGCAAAAATCCATAGCCGTCTGGCATTATTTCGAGTACACCTTGACTTGTGATGGCGCCGTCGTCGTCGTAGAGAGAAGCCGGACGCTTGTCGTCCTGCGGCACTTCGGGAACATTCTCCGTAACCGCCGGAATATCTTGTGCTGCAACATCTTGCGGCTGCATTGCGGTATCGTCGGCTGCTAAGGCGTCAGATGCGGCGAGAGCCTGCTCTGCCTGCTGCTGCGCGAGTTCCTGTTGCTGTTGCTGTTGTTGTTGCTGTTTGCGGCGTTTACGCTTGCTGGTGGGCTGCTGTTGCTGTTGTTGCGACTGTTGCTGCTGTTGCGGCTGCGATGCGGGATCTATCACCGCTTTTTTCTTGACGGTGAGTTTTATTTTTTTCTTAACTGGCTGTTCCGCCGGCTGAGCCTGTTCGGGGGCTTCGGCAGAAGGCTCTTGCTGCTGATTGTCGGTTGTAGCGGGAATATCTTCCGGTGCTGATTCGGGCGTAGATTCAGTATTGTCCTGAAATTCAGATTTATCCTGATTGTTGTCCCGTTGTTTTTTGGGGCGACCGGGCTTGCCTTTCTGACGCTGTTGTTTGGACTGAGGCTCAGGCTGCTGCTCATTTTCGGGCAGAGATTCGGGTTGTGGTTCGGGTTGAGGTTGGTCTTGCAACTGCGGTTGTGAATCTTGCTGAGAGTCCGACGGTTGTGTAATGTCGCGGTTTTTCTTTGGGCGACCACGTTTTTTGGGCTGCGGTGGAACGTCGGGTTCAGAATAATCCTTCTTGGAAGCACCTTGGATGGCTTGTTCGTCGAGGATTGCATATACCAAATCCTGTTTCTTGAAATCTTCCACATTCTTAATGCCAAGTCCTGTTGCGATTTCACGCAATTCCGAAACTAATTTTTTGTTTAGTTCTATTAAATCCATAACTATCTGTTAGTGTTGGGTTTTTATATTTAATCAAAAAGGCTGGAAACCTGTTGGGAGTATAGATATATCTCCGAGATTTGTGTGGAGCATCGCTCCAACGGCGCAAAATTATGCAAAATGCTTTGATTGTGCAATTATTTTTGCAACTTTTTTATAAATATTTTTCATTTTAATTACAACAACGCCTCAAAACCTATCGTACAAGCAGTTTTTTGATTACCCACTTGTCGTCCTCGAATGTTATCTTGGCATAATAAACCCCCGGCGCGTTTTTGTCGAGTTTTAGGGTGATGTCGTCGTAGATTTGCTTGGTGTTTTTCTCGCGCTGCACGCACTTGCCGATGATGTTGGTAATCTCTATGTCCTTGATAGTGAACGACGATTTTATCTTGACCATCTGCCCGCTCGATACCGGATTGGGATAGATGACCACTTCGTGCCTATCGAGATTTTGATTGTGAATCTTAAAATCGATTTGCTGCGCCAAGGCAGAATTGCCGAGCAAAACTGCAACGGCTGCCGCAATGATATGTCTATATGCTGCTTTCATTTTCGAGTACAATTTTTTGGTTTTTCCTTGTTGTTGTATTTTTGAGTAGTTGCAATTATAGTTGCCTTTTCTTATACGTTTGCCGACCTACTTTTGTTTCATTTTTTTGTTATAAAAAACAAATTTTGTGCCACTTAGGTCAATCGACGTCCATAGTGCGGAGGATTTTGTCGAGGTCTTCGGGGGTGTCCACGGCAAGTCCTTCAAAGTCGGTTTTGCAGGTCATTATCTTGTAACCATTCTCAATCCAACGGTCTTGTTCGAGTTTTTCGCAGAGTTCGAGGCTCGATTGCGGCAGGAGCGTTATCTTCTGCAAAATATCGTAACGGTACGCATACACGCCTATGTGCCTGTAATACACGTGCTTATTCACCCATTCTGACTTGTCGGCGCCGCGCTTGAATGGTATCGGGCTGCGGCTAAAATATACCGCCTCGCCTTTCAGATTTACGATTACTTTTGCAGTGTTTTCGGAGAAGATTTCGTCGGCAGTCTTGGCTTCCTTGATGAGCGTGGCTATCTCAACGGTCTTGTCCTCAAAGAGTTTGCCAAGGCTCGTGAGTTGGTCGGGACGCACAAAAGGTTCGTCGCCCTGGATATTGATTACAGCGTCGAAAGATTTGCCTGTCTGCTGACAATATTTCACGGCGGCTTCGGCGCAACGGTCGGTGCCGCTTTGATGGTCGGGCGATGTCATCACCACTTTGCCGCCAAAGGATGTTACTTCGTTGAAGATGCGGTCGTCGTCGGTGGCTACAACGATGTCGTCGAAAGCCTTGCTCGCCTGGATATAGACCCTGTGAATCATTGTCTTGCTGCCTATCATCGCCAACGGTTTGCCCGGAAAGCGCGTGGAGGCATAGCGAGAGGGAATTATGCCTAAGATTTTCATTTTTTGATTTTTTTTTTTAATGCATAATTCATAATGCATAATTGCCATTCGGCGGAAATGATTAATTATGAATTACGAATTACGCATTTTAAATTTTTAATTTTTAATTTCTAATTTCTAATTTTCCATCACGGTTGCGCTTCGTAGAGTTCCGACATTTTTTTCAAAATAGTCGTTGTCTTCGAGCGCATAAAACGCAACGTCTTGTATGCCGCCACCCATTGTATGCCGGTGCGCGTGGACGCCACAAACATTTCATCTACTTTGGTATTGATGTCATCCGCATACAACGGCTTGTCGCTTACTGTTTCGTAACCCAACGAAGGAGCCACTTTTTCCAAAATGACACGCCTCATCACGTCGGCGCGGCAACCATCGGCAAGGGGCGGCGTGTAGATTGTATTATCCTTGATAATAAACAGATTGCCACTATTGGCAGTCTCCACAATACGACCGGAGTTATTGACGGTGATGATGTCGTCGAGCCGCTCACGGATGCAGTGCTTGCGGAGGGCTACACGCAGGATTTCATTGTCGGAGGTGTAATAATTGGACAATGGCGATATTGTCATCAACATATTTTTGGGCGCGATGCCGAGTTTGAGTCCTGTGGCATTGAGCGAATAGCCGAGTTCTTCGAGAGGCTCGCAATGCACGGTGTATTCGATGGTGTCGGGCTTGATGGATTTGGGATTATAAGCCGACCTAAACACGGTAATCGTGATTATCGACCCACGGAAAACACGGTTTTTGGTGATTAGTTTGGACACTTCGCGGGCAAATGCGCCGTCCTTGTTGAGGAATTTTTCGGGAATTGCCATCATAGCCGCCTCCATACCAAGTTTGAGGTGCGTGAGGTGCATATCGAAAAAACACAGCCTGTCGGCGCAGGTGTGGATGGTCTCACGGATGCAGTCGCCATACGCAAAGGCACGGTTGCCGATGCCAAAGAGTGTGCTCGTTACCGTGTGCGGGCTGCCGTTGAGCAGCATATATGTGCACGACAAGATTGCCATTTGCAAGTTGGGTTAATTGGTTGATATATCTTATTTTAGCAATTGCCCTACGAACAGCGATATGAGCGACGGTCTTATCATTATCGGGAACAAAAACCCATACACCGCACCCACAAAATGCGCCGAATGTCCGATATTGTCCATGCCGCGCCTGTCCATGTAAAAGCAATATGCCAAATACAAAATTCCAAACAACCATCCCGGCGTGGGTATCGGGATAAACATCAGCGAAATCCTCATCGTAGGATTGAAGAATATCGCCGCAAATATCACCGCCGACACAGCACCCGACGCACCTACGGCGTTATATCCGGGATTGTCTTTGTGCCTAAACAAATCGACGCTCGTAGATACCGCAAGAGCCGACACGTACATTATTATATATGTGATGGTGCCAGCCTTCATACCAAGCACCGCCCTGAAACATTCCTCCACAAAGTCGCCGAAGAAGTACAGGGTCAACATATTGAACAGCAGGTGCCAATAGTCGGCGTGTATCAAGCCGTAACTGAACATCCTGTAAGCCTGCCGCTTCTGCCATATCAGATAGGCATTGAACCGGAGTTTGGACATCCACTCAGGCCTCTGCAACGATTCGGGCATGATGCTGCCGCGCTCAAAGGCGGCGAGCGATATTACCGACGTGGCTATTATCAAAAGTATGCTGGTGCTTAACATATCACGTTGAAATTGCTCTGTTTTCGGCTGACAAAAGTATTAAAACTTTGATACATAACGAAAAAAAAGCGGAAAAAAATTTCAATCGCCAAGATATATCACCTTCAATGTGCGGACGTATATCGTTGACGGGAAGTCGCCGGGCTGGAAGATGACGTTGCAGCGGAGGGCGGGTACTGGACCGTCAAATTCAAAACGCTTCACTTGCCATTCCGTGGTAAACTCCACTGTGGTGTGAACGGGCTCCACATTCCAATCCCAACGCATCTCAGCAATGAACGAACCGGGTTCGTCACCTCTGATTTCTACTTCGATGGCGTATCTCTTGTTTAATACAACGGGAACTCCGTTGGCGGCAAAATACTGATACCACATCCTGCTGCCGTCCGCATTAAATTGCGGCTCGCTGACAAATCCGTTCTCCGAATCAATTATTGGAGTAATCATATTACCGTCCGACCAATATGGGTAGCTGTCAAAACTTCTAAAATCGTAAGCAACGACTGTGGAGCCAGGCTCTTTATCACGGATTTCCCTCGGCTTGGCGGGCTGTATGGACGATTTTTCGATGAAATCGACTTTCATCATACGCCCGTCGCCATCCTTTTTGAGAAACGAATTGACATCCTCTGACTGGCAATCACCATTGACAACCACTTCCACACCGTCAACCTTGAAACTGATATTATCGAAATAATACTTGTTGGCATAGACGTCCTCGTTGAGGTTGAATGCCACACATTGACCATCATTGTCCATTGAACCTGTCAACGTGACGGTAGTCCATTCGGTGGTGAAGTGGATGTGATCATTAGTGAGTTGACAAAGGTATTCGCCGGGAGCACCTTGCAGCTGAATTCCGTAAGCGTATGACTCATAATCGGATTTTATCGACATCGTGAGTTCAAAGGTCTGCCCCTTATAGAATTGTCCTGTAATAATCCAAAACTGAGAATCCCAAGCATTTTGCGCATTGTCCTTAGACCATACCATAATGCAGCGGTCTTCTTTTGCATATTGATTGTTGGGGTCGTCGGGATTGCTGGAATCAGTATGTTGCAATCCATCATAAACCAACCTGACCATAAATCCTGTATAACGATATTCAGTATTATAAATTGCAGTTCCATCTTTATCCGCAACGAAATACCAACCGCTGTTATTATTATCGTATGATGAGTTACTCCAATACAAACATGATTGCTCAAATTTTACGTCCGAGCCACTGCGATAACCTTCGTATGGCAGGAATACCGCTCCGGCAGCCTCCATCATCTGCCATTGCTGAGAGGAATATTCGTTTACAATTTTAGAATCAAAAGTCAATCCGTCAGGAATACTCCAATCATCTGGCAATATTACAATACCTTCTATGTCGATAATTTTTGCTTGCCCCATTGTAGAATTATTACGTAAATAAACCCAACCAAAATCATCAAGCACCGACCATTCTGTGCCGTATGCACAAGCACCGATTAGGGCGTCATATTCATCCACTGGCAAATTGTAGTCAACTACGTTAGTTGAGGTTGAAGCCGGATTTTGACCTTCCAACCACATTCCCCAGCCAAACAAATCCGTCCAATCGTTTTCGCTCGACCATAGAGAATAATTTTCGCCGACTTTCATTTCGCGGTCAAAGCATCTGTGATACTGTTGCGGAGCCAAGCGCCACGCGCCGTCGAGGGGTCGATATTGCAAATTGCCTTTGCTAAAAAACGCTTGGTTACCACCGTATCCAATAGTAAACACACCTGGAATGCAATCTTTTGGCAAAGTCGCAGACATTTTGTAAAATGTTTTCCCTTTCTTGTCCAACATTTCATCAATTCCCAACAGACTACACCATATTCTCGAATCAAATGGAACTGCAAACACACATTTTTTCTTGGTTATTATCGTATTATGAAAAGAGGATATTATCATATCAAATTTAATACCGTTAACAGGCATATCAAACGCCACAAATACAGTGTTTTGCACAAGATTGATGGACGACGCTTCCGCATTATATGTGAAATTTTCGCAAGCCCAATAACAATATTTGTCCAAATCGTTTGGCTGTATCTCCTTCAAATCGAAGTAAGGTATGCCGCTGTTATACAAGATGCCGTTGGCGGCTGTATCGGTATTTATCAGAGCGGCGGTGAGGTTTGTGGAGCCGGCGTCTAATTTAGCGTTTAGCCTTACCTTCAATTCGCCTGAAAAAACCGTCTTGTCCTTGCCGACGCAGTTGCTGGATGTGAGGATTGCGGGTTCGGCGAGGATTTTTGGATTGGTGATTTTGATTGCGTCGCCAGCGATGAAAGTGTTTTTTGGCGTAGAGCCGTCTATCTTTTCTGTCATCGGCGTAATGCCCACCGTGATAGAATAAGGCACTGTCGTATATCTGAGGTCTTCCTCCTGCGGCGGGAGAGGGAGATATTCGTCGGTTTCGCGGCAGGCGGACGCCAAAAACATCGCCGCAAAAATCGATACAAGTATATATATGTTTGTTTTCATAATTTGCTATGTTTTAGTTATTTACGTTGAATTTATGGAGGTCGTCGGTGTGGTATATGTACAATTTGCCCTTTTCCATATTTCCGTCATTTTTGAAGTCGTTCCAATCGTCGTAATCGTGCCTTACGAGGGCAAAAACATCGTATTCGCCGTTGCTGTCGGGGATAATTACGCTCGGCATCACATCAACATTATTGTAATGCAAAGCGATGCTATCGTTTAGTTTGCCAGTATTGTCGTCAAACAGATAAATAACGCCATATCCTTCATCGTTGTCTTCATCTTCCACTACACCACCTAACACTATCAGGGTGCCGTCGTGTACGGTGAAGTTTGGCAACAAGTAGGAAGTTTGTATTGTGTCGCTTGTGGTAACGATCTCACCTGACGCATCCATTTTGGTGATGAAATATTTATATAAAGTAGCGTCATCAACTTCAGCATCAATTACCAAAGAAGTATAATAAATATAACCGTCCACATACCTTACATCATAGACATTGGAACCGAATTTGGCAGACTTCACAGTAGAGCCGTCAGAGGCTACAATGCAGTATCCAAATTTTGGACCAAACAAAAATATATCATCATAGCCAAAATAATCACCTCTTATTCCACTAATGGTATTGTATAGAAAAAACTTATCTTCAAAAGATAAGACGTTGTCCCAATAACATTCGTTGGTTACACTATAAACGATATTTTTGAAATTACCTTGATTGTCAATGATATCCAAGTAATAATAAACACTGATTTCATCATTAAAATTAAAAATATTTGACCGCAGAACCGCAATTTCTCCATTGTCATACATTGAGTACAAATTATAGGAATATATATTGTCAGTCTCGCGTCTGATGCCCTCGTTGTCATTACTATATATGATGTGTCCGTCTTTATTGAGTTTTACGATATTGGAAGCGGCAATTTCGCGCACTTGAAATTTTACAAAAATGTCTCCTGACGATGATATATAAATCTGTTTGTCGGCAACTTGTTCTTCGTCGAGGCTAAAAACATACATGACATCCGACAATGTATAATTGCCGTGTTTGTCGATAATTGCAAGTTGATATGCATCTTTTGTGTCGGTGGATTGTTTGTCTAATTTTACGAAAGCCGCCGCCCTGCCGTCGGGCAGTGAAAAAATATCCAAAATTTCAACGTTCAATTCCAACGCCTTGACAGGCAATGACATCGGGTCGGGAAAGATGTTCTTGTCCTCGCAGGCGAATATCGTTGTCGTCAAAATTAACGCTAATATTATTCTTAATGTTTTCATTTTAGTAATCATAATTTTTATATTTTGCGATTGTCTTGTATTGAAGATTGACCTTGATGCCAAGTTTCACGGAGTATTCTATCATTCTGTAAACATCTGGCACATAGAAGTTTTGATACAACAAATCTGAATTGCTGAATATCTTTTCAGGATCGTTGAACGGCAGCATATCGAGCGAGATGCCCATATCGGCAAAGTATGTCATACGACGGTGATTGAAGTTGAGACGGACGCCGCCGAGTATGGAATAGTTGAACTTTGTTTTAAGGTCTGCATTATCCTTATATTCAGGGATTTCGGTGTAAATACCGGGCGCAAGTGTGTATGCCTTGTATTCGGAATTGAATACGTATTTCATCTGCGCCCCGGCATAGATGGACGGCACAAAGATTTCACGTTTTCTATAAAGACCCGCCTCCACCAAAATAGGCAGCGTGAACATTAGGCTCGATTCTTTGCAATGAAATGTGGCGATGTCGGTGCGGCTGATTGTACGGGCGAGGTCGTAGGTATGCACCGATGGCGCAATTGATATGGAAAATATTTTGAACGGACGGTACTCAAATCCCAACTGCACCTCGTACCCTTTGATGTCATATTCGGGAGTGCGGGATGTGGTGTCGATGATTGAGCGGATAGTGTCCATATAAGGCTCCACACCAATCCTTCCGATTGCCGCCCAGACCGAGAATTTTGGCTTGGTGTAATAGTTGTCAAGCACTTTTCGGAATGAAATTGGGTCGTCGGTGTGCTTTTCGGGGTCGTAGAATGGGTCTTTTTGAAGGTAATCCTTGGCAAAGCGGTCGGCTTCGTTGTCATAATCGAGATCATTGTATGCTGCGATTGCATATTTGAGGAGGATGAGTTTTTCGGGCTTTTGGAGGTCGTATTTATCTTGGATTTCTTGCGACAACTTCAACGCCGCGTGGTATTTGCCGGCGGAATATAGGTTTTGAAACGAGCGGAGTTGCGCGTCAATGGTGTCCTTGGTCTGAGGCACTGCGTAGTTGACGCCGCCTTCCGCGCCCTCGTCGGTATCGGCTGCGGCGTTCTTGTAGAGCGGCAGGTCGGGCAGCGTATCTATCTGCGCGAGAGCCTGTGTGGCAGTGGCGGCGATGATTACAAGTGCCGATATTAATATTTGGATGCTTGGTTTCATTGTCTATTGTCGTTGTATTAAAAAAAAAAAATCTCCTACCTGATGCAATATCCGCCGATGAGAATGTCGTCCATCTGCTCCTTGGTGCCGCGCCACTCGGCGAGGTTGTTTTCGAGGAGTTTGGCTTGCTCCGATGCCACCTTGGTCTGGGAGTTGATGCTGACAAGGAGTTCGCGGAGGCGGCGCGAGGTGAATTTGCGGTTGTCGTCGCCAAACTGGTCGGCGTATCCGTCGGAATACATATACACGTAGTCGCCGTGCTGTATGTCAACATCGTGATCGACAAAAGGCAAAATCTTCGGGTAGATTGCAATCGGGTTTTTCACAGCCTTGTATTCGGTGAGCGTGGTGCCGCGCACGTGGTACATGCCGTTGTTGGCGCCGGCAAACTGCATCTTCATCGTGGCAAGGTTGAGAATGCACAGCCCCATATCCATGCCGTCCTTCTGTTCGAGTGGGTCGTTGGTCTGTCGGAGCGTTGTGATTACCTTGTTGCGCATCTGTTCGAGGATTTGGGCGGGGTGGGTGTCGTCGTTGAACTCTACACAAATTTCATTAAGGAAAGCTACGCCCAACATACTCATAAACGCTCCCGGCACGCCGTGTCCCGTGCAATCTGCCACGGTGAATATCACCGTGTCGCCAATGCGTTTCATCCAATAATAATCGCCCGACACGATGTCTCTCGGCCTCCAAAACAGAAACACGTCCTCGAATGATTCTTTGAGGATTTCGGCGGAGGGGAGCACGGCATTTTGGATGAGTTTGGCGTATTGTATGCTCGACGTTACAGCGCGGTGCTGCGCCTCGATTTCGTTTTTGAGCGTTTGGATGTGCTGTCGCTCCTTCTCGATGGAAACGCTCATCGACCACAGTTGCTTGTTGCGCTCGGAGAGTTCCTGCTGCTTGATTTCAAATTGTTTCTGCTCCTTTGTAAATTTATCGATGTCGATGCCCGGCACCATTGCGCTCGTTGTGGCGGCGGTGGACTTTGTGGCAGCGGTGCGCTTGTTGAGTTGGTCGTTGATGAGTTTGAGGCGGCGCACTTCGCTCTCGCTCTCTTGCAATAGCGACGAATACTTGTCGTCGAAACGCCGGGCGGTCTTTATAACAAATTTTTTGCGCCTCAGCAATACGGCAATCATTGCCGCCGCTATTGTTACGGCGATGATTATGAGGATTATTTCGAGTGTGGTCAGTGTCATAGTAAGCGATGAGTTATGTTTATTTTTCAGAAAAATCACTACCCAAAATCAAGTCCCATTCCGATTGCGACAGCGGCGCGAGGTTCATCGCCGAGAGAGTCTGGGCGTAAGTGGCGGGATCGGTGTCCCAAAGGCGCAGACGGTTGTCGTCGGTGATGGCAAAGAGTACGCCTTTGCCATTGAAACACATAGACTTCACCTTGTGGTTGTCGAGGCTGTGCTCCTCTATCACAAGCGGTTTTTGCTTAAAATCGTTGGTATTGATGAGCGAAATCCTCTTGTCTGCCGACGATAGCGCGAGGATGCCGGTCTTGGTGTCGTAGAGCAGGTCGTCGATTTTGGAATGTCCGCCCGTCATCTTGTCGCCCACGGCATCGGTGAGCAGGTTCACAAACTGGATGTCGCCCTCGCTGTAACATACCGCAAGCAAATTTTTGTCCCTGATGGCAGCCATCTTGAAGGCATTTTGATTGACAGGGACATTATTGATTGCGAAGGCGTTTGGAGTGTTGATGGGCGAAAGAATGGTCTTGAAGTCGGCGGTTTTCAGATTCCATTTCATCAATGTGCCATCGTGGAAAAGCACGTAGGCATTGTCGTTGTTGTGGAAATACACGTCGGAAATCTTGCCACCAAAATTTTCCGTGGCGTCAGGCTCGCCGCCGGAGATGGGCATTATGGACACCTCGCCGCTATTGTAAGCCACGGCGAACCTCGTGCCGTCGGGCGACACCGACGCCGCCTTGATGTAGCCGTGATTGTCTGGCAGAGCGGTCTTTTGTTTGGTGTCGAGGTTGGCAATGTAGGATTTGTGGTCTTTGGTGGAATACGCCATCAACGAAGGAGTGATGAAAACCGCATTTTTCACCGGCACTTTGCCCATGAAATCGGAGATACGGCGTATTTCGTTGAGTTTGCCATTGTTGCCAACCTTGTATTCTGAGATGGAGCCGCTCTCGTCCACGGCTATCAATTTGCCCGAATTGTCCACCGTGAAAGTCTTGCAGTCGCTGCCGTCGATAGTCATCGGCTGTACGATGTTGTTTTCTTCCATTGCAAAAAGCATAGCGTCGTAGAGGTCGGCGTTTTTGTTGGAACCGTCTGCCTTTTTATTCATATCGCAGGCGGTCTTGGCAAGCCGGAGGTTGATGGTCTTGTCCTCATACTTGTTTTTTGCCTTCATTGAGAGGGCGTTGCAGAGCGCAATATAATAAAGTGTAGCCGCCGAGTCGTTTGCCCGGATTGCGTTTTCGCGTTCCCATTGCGCGGTGTCCGCTTGCGCTTTGGCAAGGCGTTCGTTTTCCTCGGCGTTTTCTTGCGCCACCTTTGCCCGTATGAGTGCGTTTTGGGCTTCATTGCGCGCTTGTTCGGCTTTGTGCTGCTCTATTAATGCTTGTTTTCGTGCGGATTCCGCCACATCAAACAGACTGTCTGACCGATTTTTGGCTTCGGTAACTTGCAGGAGCATATTTTTTACTTCATCGCGCTGATGCTGGGCATCTTTCTGAGCTTCCACGGCGAGATTTTTCTGATTTACGGCTTCCGCTCTCTGTTCCTCAGCGTTTTTTTGTGCCGACCTCGCCCACAGCGCAAATATCGAAAGACCCGCAATGAACACCAGCAATGCGGCTATTGTAAGCACAATCTTGCGGCGGCGCGACTTCTCTTTGGCGACAATGGCGTCGTGGCTCTCCTGCATATAGGCGTTGCAAAGCTGCATACGGTTGGTGGCTGATTGTAGTTTTTCGCGCTCGGAGCGTTGAGTGTCGTCGTTTTTGAGAATCCAATATTTGTTGGGTCGGCAGCGGTCGTACCATTGGCTGAAAATGGCGTAATTGCCGGAGGCGAGGAGAAATTCGGGGCTGCGTCCGTTGTCGATCCATCGCTGCATCTGCGTATTGAAGTCGTTGTATTCTTGGAGGTTGTCGTGCTCCTCCTTGTCCCACTGCGATAGCATCTTCCAATTACGAATCAACGCCTCGTGCGTAACGTCCAAAACCGTGTCGCCGCTCAGGTATTGCGTCTGTATGTCGTCCTTGATGGCAAAGGGCTGCAAGAGCGTATTGTCCTCCGACCTGAAGATATTGAGGACGGCGCACACAGTGGAATTGCTGATGTTTGGCTTGTTGATGATGCCGGTGATTTCGTTGAGAGTGCAACGGCTTCGCACCTGACGGTTGTCGTCTATTTTTGTAAGGGTCTTGAATGCGGTTTCGATTATTTGCTTTGATTCTTCGGGCGTGATGGTCTTATCTGCCCAATCTGCATTGCGCATATAATAATCGAAAGCCGATTCGTATAGCGTGCCGGCGTGTGCGTTGAGTACGTTGTTGAGGTCGGGGTGTTCGTAGTATTTTTTTTGATAATCAGGCAACAATGCGAACCATCTATTGAACTCCTGACGCTCCGTGTCGCTGAGCATATCCTTGGAAATACCGGCGATTTTGGCGAGGTGGATAAGGTCGAGGGTTTCTGCTCCGTTGTTGGCGGTCTTCCACAGGAGATTGAGCGCGTGCTGCAACACTGGCAACTGGTCGAAGCCAGAATTGAGGTTGTTGAACAATACTTCGGTAAGCCTTGTGGAGACGCTGCCACCCGCCAAAACAGCCGGTTGCTCTATGACTTGGAGGATTTCGGTGCGTTTCAATTGCGGCACAAAAAATTGGCTGTATGCAATGAATTCGGGCAAATCCTTGAAAACGGTGCATTGCGAGATGAAATCGCTACGCATCGTAAATATCACATATACAGGCAATTGTTGAGTTACGGCGATTCTTACGGTTTCCAATAGAAGGTTGACAGTAGTGTAGGTGTCGTTGCTCGGTGTGCCGTTGTGGAAGTTTTCTTTCATCGTGAATACTTCCTCAAACTGGTCGGCGACGATGAGCAGGTTTTTGCCACGGTTTTCGTCGCCCGGCACATAAAATCCCGATTGCTTGTAGATATTGACCAACGCCGAAAAACCGCGCCTCAATTTTATAACTGTGTCTTGATAAGGCACTTGCAACTGTTCTGATACGCTGTGGGCAAGGCTTTCGAGCGGATTGCGCTGAGGCTTGAAGTCGCACACAATCCAACTATTGAACTCAGCCTTAGAAAAACCGGCGCGGATGAAAGGCACAACGCCCGCATACACCATCGACGACTTGCCGTCGCCCGACGCTCCAGTAATGAACGCCATCTTGTTGCGTTCCAACATACTGACAATCTGACGGATATGCAAATCGCGCCCTTTGAAGAAGATAGATTCTTCTTCTGTGAAAGGCCTTAGGCCCGGATATGGACAGATGGCAGTGTTCATTGTTGATTTTTCTTATCCAAAAATACTTTGATATCCAATGGGATTCTCAACTGCTCGTTGACGGTGCTATCCATAATGCCCTTAAAAACAGATAGATCCTCCTCTTTGGCGTGTTCGCTGTTGCCGGTGATATAGAGCGGCGTCTTTGAACTATTGCCGCCGCTGTCTTTCCAAATCTGCCGTGCAAAAGGCACAGCCCAATCGCCTGCGTAGTTGTAATATACAACCCCAATTTTGCTCTCGGCGAGTTGATCGGAGATGTAGGTATTGTAATCTACATCGCTCGACATGCTGATGCCGAGTTTTTCGACCTGCTGGAAGTCTTTGAGCATATTGTAAACGCCGCTCGCGGTGTCGTTGTCGAGTTCGTTGTAGAGGAAAAAAATATCTGTCGGCTCGTGATGACGGCTCTCTTGCTGCTTTACATTCATAATGTTGCGAATATCCTCCACAAAGATAATCGGCGATGGCTTGTCGGTGTAGAAGGTATTTTCCACGATGTCGCGGCGGATGTTGTTGATGTAAACATTTTGAGAGTTGATGACGCCCATCGGATTCCAAATAAGCATCTTGAAGTCCTTGACGCACAATTGTTTGGCACGGCGAAACTGCTTGCCCGCCAAAGTATTGAAGCCCTCGCCATCCTCCGAATAGATGTCGGAGGCTCCGAGCAGATGTATGCTGCAATCAGCCGCTTGCAATGCGTCGTCCAAACTATCGTCCGCAACGGTCTGCCCATCTACAGGATTGATGCCGGCGTTTTGAAGCACGTATATCAATTCCTGCCGCGTCTCCTCCATATCGGGCGACACGGCGGCAAGAAATACCGCAAACTTGTTGTTATATAGGTTGATAACCATAATTAAAAGCAACTTTAATGACCCCAGAGTGCCGATGATTCACTCATGGTTTGAGATTGCAAATATAATGCAAAAAATAAAATTTACAAATAATTTTTTTTTAATCGACGGCAAACTTTATATGGAGATTTTTTGTACTTTTGCATTTCAGAATTTATCAACTAATACATCAAAATTGTATGAAAAATAAAAGTCTGATATCCATCACCGATTTTTCCACAGAGGAGATACTGAGGATACTCGCAATAGCCGAGGGATTTGAGAAAAATCCCGAACCGCATCTGCTTGACGGCAGGGTAGTTGCGACGTTGTTTTTTGAACCGTCCACGAGGACGCGCCTGAGTTTTGAGAGCGCGGTAAATAGGATGGGCGGCAGGATAATTGGTTTTTCCGACCCCAACATTTCGAGCGTTTCGAAGGGCGAAACCTTGAAAGACACCATCCGCATCGTTTCCAACTATTGCGACCTCATCGTGATGCGCCATCCGCTCGAAGGAAGTTCGAGGTATGCCAGCGAGGTAGCCACAGTGCCAGTAGTGAACGCCGGCGACGGTGCCAACCAGCACCCGACGCAGACGCTCCTCGATATGTACTCCATCAAGAAAACCCAGGGACGCCTCGACAACATCAACATCTTTATGGTGGGCGACCTGAAATACGGACGCACAGTACATTCGCTCCTGCAAGCAATGTCGCCATTCAGCCCGACATTCCATTTTGTGTCGCACCCAAAACTCCGCCTGCCCGACGAATACAAGACTTTCCTCGACAGCAAGGGCGTGAAATATTATGAACACGAACAATTCAACGACCTCATACCCGAAGCCGACATCATCTACATGACGAGGGTGCAGCGCGAACGTTTCACCGACCTCGTGGAATACGAAAAGACCAAGGATGTCTATGTACTCCGCAATTCGATGCTCGACAAGGCTAAGCCGACGATGAAAATCCTCCATCCCCTACCCCGCATCAACGAAATCAATCAAGATGTTGACCAGAGCCCCAAGGCATACTACTTTGAACAGGCAAGGAACGGCGTATTTGCGCGTCAGGCTGTAATCACATATCTACTCGGCTTAAAACGCTAATTTTCACCGCCTTGCGGCGGTGTTTTTTGGAACGAAAATTAAAACGAATTAAAATGAATTAAAACGAATTTTTTTATAAAGTAATTCGTTATAATTCGCTTTAAATTCGCAAAATTTTTGTTTAAAAAAATTTTTTTATCCATTAATGAAAAGAATTAAAAGAATTTTTTTTATACGAATAATCATTCTTTAAATTCTTTTCCATTCTTTTAATTTTTGGATACTAAAAGAATCCGCCGCAAGGCGGATAACAACAAACAAATTAATGTTCAGACAAAAATGGAAAAGAAAGAACTGAAAGTAAGCGCGATAAAGGACGGCACGGTGATAGACCACATCCCCGCCCAAGACCTCTTTAAGGTAATACGCATCCTTGGGCTCGACCGCATCGACACTCCCGTAACATTCGGCAGCAACTTGGATTCGCACAAGTTTGGCAAAAAGGCGATTATCAAGGTCTCCGACAAGTTTTTCCAGGACAGCGAAATCAATAAGATTGCGCTCATCGCCCCTACCGCAAATCTCAACATCATCCGCGACTACGAGGTCAAGGAAAAACGCCCCGTGGAACTCCCCGCCACCATCAAGGGCATCTGCAAGTGCATCAACCCAAAGTGCATCACAAATGCAGAACCAATGGCAACCAAATTTGACGTCATCGCGGGCGAAACAGTGTCGCTCAAATGTTTCTACTGCGGCAAAGTAACAGACCACGAGCATATTGAGATTGTATAATGTTGACGCTCAAATTATTTTGGTCGTTTTTCAAGATTGGCGCCTTCACCTTCGGCGGCGGTTACGCGATGATAGCGATGGTGAAGGACGCCCTCGTTGACCGCAACAAGTGGATGGACGAGGACGAATTTTGGGAATCGATAACACTCGCACAGGCACTCCCCGGCGTGTTTGCAATCAATATGGCACTCTACACCGGCAACAAAATCAAAGGCGCGGCAGGTTCGTTTGCGGCGATGATGGGCGCAACGTTGCCGTCGATGATTATCATAATGGTGATAGCGTCGTTTTTCCGCGACATGAACGAATACGAAACAGTAAGAAACGTATTTTCGGGCATCCGTCCGTGCGTGGCGGCATTGATAATCGTGCCGGGCATCAAGATGCTCAAGAAAGCCAACATCACGTGGAAGACCATTTGGATACCAATCGGCACGTGCCTGTTGATTATGCTATTTGGCATATCGCCTGTGTATCTAATAATTGCAGCCATCATCGCCGGCATCATCGCCGCAAAGTGGTTCGCCAACAAACGTGAATGATTTTTTTAACACGGAAAGCACAGAAAACACGGATAAAAAATTATGAAAAACAACAAGTTATTTTTAATAAAACAGAAAACACGGAACTCAATTCTGATATTTTACAGCGACATAATCCGTGTTTTCCGCTTCTAAAAAATATTTATATTTTTTTGATTATAATTAAACCCTAACTGTTCCGTGCAATCCGTGGGTTCCGTAGTTAAAAAGAAATACTATTTAATTGTTTTACTCATTTGACAATGTTATACTTTCAATTATTCTGGGTGTTTTTTAAGATAGGGCTGTTTGGCTTTGGCGGTGGATACGCGATGATTTCCATGATAAGGATGGAGGTCGTTGACGATTATCAATGGATGAACGCCGCCGACTTTGCCGACTTGGTGGCTATTTCGCAGATGACGCCGGGACCAATCTCCATAAACACCGCCCCATTTGTGGGCTTCACGCAGGCTGGCTGGCTCGGCTCGGTGGTGGCTACGTTTTCGCTATGTCTGCCGTCGGTATTGCTGATGGCATTGGTATTGGCATTGTTTTTCAAGCACAAAGAATCGTTGTACGTAAAAAAACCGATGGAATACATGATGCCCGTCGTGGCTGGACTCATCATCGCAGGCGGCTTGCTGATGTGCGACCGCGAAACATTCACCTCTTGGCTGAGCTTCGTAATATTTGGCGGCACGGTGGCGGCGCAATTACTATTAAAAAAAGTAAGCCCAATACTCCTGATTGTCATTTCAGGCATATTGGGCTGGGCATTTGCATTGCTCTGAAAAAACAATGAAAATTCCAAATAATTTTTCTAACTTTGCATTGTAAAATCAATCATTATAAAAATGGAAGAAATCAACATCGTAAAAATAGGCGGCAAGGTCATCGACAATGAGGACGAGCGCAACAAATTCCTGGCTAAATTGTCGGGCATCAAGAAAAACATCATACTCGTACACGGCGGCGGAAAGGTTGCCAATCAGATACTTACGAGTATGGGCATAGAACCCGTGATGGTGGGCGGACGGCGCATCACCGACGCGGAGACATTGAAGGTGGTAACAATGGTCTATGCCGGTCTCATCAACAAGACCATCGCCGCCCGGCTCAATTCGCTCGGCAGACCCGCCGTGGGACTTTCGGGCGTGGACGGCACACTCTTAGACGCCGTAAAACGTCCCGTCAAGGACATCGACTACGGTTTTGCGGGCGACATCACTTCGGAAGGCGTTAACGCTCAGTTGCTCATCAACCTCGTGAAAGACGGCTACACACCCGTAATTGCAACAATCGCCGCCGACAAGAACGCGCAACTCCTCAACATCAACGCCGACACCGTGGCTTCCACCCTCACCGCCGGTCTTGCTAAACACGTGAAAACCAACCTCTTTTTCTGTTTTGAGAAGAAGGGCGTTCTTATGGATGCCAACGACGACAATTCGGTAATCCCGCTCCTCAACACCCAGAATTACCCCGAACTCTCCGCAAAGGGCATCTTCTCCGAGGGTATGATTCCCAAACTTGAAAACGCCTTCCGCACCGTCAACCAAGGCGTCCAGAAGGTAATCATCGGCAACTCCAACGACGTCGAGAAATTCTTTGAGGCAGAATACGCAGGGACGTTGATTTGCAAATAATGGCGGACAAGGTTGTTGTACGGACGTGGTGTATGGACGTGGTCGTTGTATTGACGCGGTCGTATAGACGCGATTAATCGCGTCTATACAAACAATGGGTACGACGATTGATATTCGTAGAGACGCGATTAATCGCGTCTCTACAACACCACAAAACATTTAACACACAACAATATAATTATGAACCAATCGAAACTTTCTGTCCTCACTGACGAGGGCATCGAACTATTGAAAAATCTGATTCGCACGCCGTCTGTTTCGCGCAACGAGGACAAGACGGCGGAATTGATTTTCAATTACTTGAAAGACCACGGCGTAGAGGATGTACATCGGCATTTGAACAATGTTTGGGCGTTGAGCAAGAATTTTGACGCCAACAAGCCGACCATTCTCCTCAATTCGCACCACGACACGGTGTTGCCCGCCAAGACTTACACTCGCGACCCGTTCAGCCCCGACGTAGAGGACGGTGTGCTTTATGGTCTCGGCAGCAACGACGCAGGCGGCCCGCTCATCAATTTGATAACATTGTTCCTGTATTTTTACGGAGAGGACAATCTTCCATACAACCTCGTAATCGCGCCGACCGCCGAGGAAGAAAATTCGGGCGAAAACGGCGTGATGAGCATCTTGGACAAACTGCCGCCGATAGAATTTGCGGTAGTTGGCGAGCCTACCTGTATGGAAATTTCAGTCGCAGAAAAAGGCATCCTCGTGCTCGACTGCACCGCGCACGGCAAGACCGGACACGCCGCACGAAATACCGGCATCAACGCCATTTACAAGGCATTGGACGACATCAATTGGCTGCGCAATTACAAGTTTGAAAAATCATCGCCGTGGCTTGGTGACGTCAAATGCACCGTTACGGGCGTCAATGCGGGAACTTTGCACAACGTAATCCCCGCCGAATGTACTTTTATGGTGGATGTGCGCATCACCGAAAAATACACGCATCAGGAAGTACTCGACATCATCCGCCAAAACATCCCTAACAAGGACACGGAAGTAAAGCCGAGGAGTTTCAAACTCAAATCCTCGCACATCGACGAAAATCACCCGTTCATCCGACTTACCGCCGCAAAAGGCTTCAAATTATTTGGGTCGCCCACCACATCCGACCGCGCCGTAATGCCGTATGCAAGTCTCAAAATGGGTCCCGGCGACAGCAACCGCTCCCACACCGCCGACGAATACATCCTCCTGAGCGAAATCAGAGAAGGAGTCGAAAAGACCGTGGGATTGTTTGAGGAGTTTTTTGGAAGGTAATCATTTTTTAATTACCATATCTTAATACGCTAAAATGCGAAACAGCCATTTCGGAAACGGCGGTTTCGCATTTTTTGTTTGGTGCAAATTTAGATTGAATTTTTGAGATTTGCAAGGATTTTTTTGGGGCAAATTCTTTTTCAATGAATCACCGCTAAGGGTGATGACACTATCAGCATAAAACGAATTATATATCGTTAGATCCCAAATACAATAAAAATGTGATTATTATACAAGAGTACGTTTTTTCATATTCAATTTACTTTTGAATAGATTAATATAATTTGTTAATTGATATTCCGTACAGGGCGAACAGAGTGACCTCGACAGCGCAAATCATTGATTATTTTCTGACTAATGCCGTCGCCAAAAGTAAGAATCCAGGCACAATCTCGCCCACGAGTGTCAAGTGATGACGACCAATAGTTAGCCATAGAACCATCATAGTAGAGTGTTTTTCCAATCTTATAACCAGCAAGAGGTAAAACTATTTGATTTCCATTATTTTTGCTTTTAATTATATATCCACGTTTTGACCATATCCAAATGCACTTGCACATAAGCTCATCCCACTGTGTTTTTGTGGGCATACACCAATTGTTTCCTAAAAGTATGGTAGCTACATCGTCCACTGATTGCAATTCAGAAATATTATCATCAGAACAATACTTGATAATTTTAGTCGAATGACGTTTGCAATAAATGTATGTTGACCAAGAATAATCTAATTTAGACTTTGTTTCTCCCCAAGCAAAATAATAACCATAATCCCATGGATTGGAAGCACCTACATTGCAAGAAGCCCAAAGAGTTCCTGACGGTAATCCCAAATCAACATATTCACATCCATTGTCATATAATGATGGCAAGTTTTCGATGGTTGAGGAGGGAGAAGTCGTTTCTTTTTTCCATTGCGGATGCTGAACGCACTTTCCTCCCTCGAAATCATGCTTGCTTGCCATTGCCGTCGTCTTTGATGCAGCATTGCTAAAAATTGAAGTCCAACTCGGATAACCGCTCCTTGTCGAAGACAGTTCTTCTTCAAGTGCGTTTTTGAATCCGCTTGTGAAGAATCCCATATTTCCAGAAAAAGAATACTCGCCTTTTGAACTGCTGCTGACAATGTAATCGCCAGTCGCAGAAAACAATTGTCTGATTTTTTGCGCCGACAAATCCACAGCTGGATTGGGTACGATTATGGACATCGGTGTACAACTGCCGCCCATACACCTGTTGCAACATTCCGCAATCGTAATCAAAAGCTTGTGTGGTTTGGCTTTCAAGGTGTTGAAAATATCCAACTCGCTTTTCATTCTCGGATTAATAGGGCCTTCGTTTGTCCCCAATGTTATTGTGGGATAGTTATTGGGATTTGGACATGCCGGACGGCAGTCGTTGAAACCATGCCCGTAGAAGTAGAATATTATTACGTCATTGCTGTTGCTGTACAAATTACCCAATACGCTTTCCAATTTGCTTTTGGAAAAATCGCTGCCGCAATAATAGTTGGCACTGACGGACATGCCACTATTGTTCCTCAGAGAAGGAACGAATGTGTATGTGAAATATTTTTTCACATTTTCAGCGGCAGTTCCCAGATCCGCGTCGTTAGTCGCCGCAAACAGCATAAAATGGACTGTTTGTGAATATGCCGAAAATGACAACAGCATAAGCACCAATAATAATACCCTTTTCATATCGTCATATTTTTAATATAAATCACCATTAACGTCAGCCGGAATAATTTTCGGAGACGATTGCGTTTTGTTGTATATCGTAAATTGCGGCTCGGAAATATTGCCCGACCTTGCATTGTCGTCTTTGGTCTGCGACTGCGCACGGTACAATACTTCGTCCCAAGTAGGATTGCTGCTATTTTCAGAATAATAGTTGATTGCACTTCTGAAATAATCACCGAAAATAGAGCCTGTGTTTGCACTGTAACCATACTGTCCCGGTTTGCTTGCCGAAACCATTATGAACTTCTGTCCGCTGAACCCTGTGAACAATTTTTTGATATTATCCCTGTCCCTTGGGACCATTTTCGCAGGCGGATTAGGCTTAAATGAAAACCTATTGCAACAATCGGCGATACAAAGCACAAGTTTTGCCTGACCACAAACGCTTTCCAATTCTTCCTTCACCTTGGAATGTTCCAAGAATGTTGCCGCCGAAAGGTCGTTACCATTTGGCGTTATGTGCATGGCTGGCCATTGAGTATTGGTACGGTTGTCCGACGTATTTGTCCCGTGTCCATGATAATAAAATATCACAACATCGTTGCTCCCAACATTGAGACTGCGGATTTCGCTCAGGACTTTGGATACGGTAAATTCGCTGCCTGTGTGGGTGCGCAAATCGTTAGAATAACCGATACGCCTTGCAACATCGTTGATGAATGTAGTCATCTTGTTGAAGTCAGCGGTACGGTCGGACTCTCGTCCTGGCTCTGACTTATTGATGAAAATCAGCGTATGCAATGTCTGCGCCGAAAGATTTACGCCGATGCAGACAAACAGGAAAAAAAATAATATTTTTTTCATAGCTGCGTAGATTTATTGGTTAGACAATACTCTCAAATATTTGTCTGTTGGGAAAACATTGAGAGCGGTTTTTACAATATCTTTTTTTATCCTTTGACAATCAGATTGGAATATGTTTTCTCCACTGATTATTTTACATTCATCGCAGTAGAACGAAAATAGAATGTCAACCGCAGGTTTGTTGTTGACAAGCATTCTAATTCCCAAATCGGGCATAAATACACTTTCCTTGATACGGTCGGATTTTACAAAACTTGATGGCGCAGACAAAATCGCTGATACCAACTTGGCATTTTTGTCGCCTTTCTGTTGTAATATCAATGCATTGTTGAAAGTCTCGACACTGGCAGACGGTTGACCCAACGCATCAATGATATACCAAGTCAAAGAATCCGCTGCAACAATCTTATCCAAGATTTCTTTTGGAATCATTGATTTTGAGTCAACCTCGCCTTCCATAAGAGGCGATTCGTCTTTGGGTTTAAGGCTGTTTACAAACGATACTAAAGGCTCATGTGTCTTAGCAAAACTCAACTTGCTGTTTTTGGCTTTGTGCGCAAAACTCATGATGTCGGCATGGAAATCAAGCAATAAATTTACAGTGTCATTAGCTTTTACGAATTGGAAAGCGCATTCGGGAATAAATGTACTCATTTTGACTGTTTCACTTGATTTGTAGTTTGCGAAGCTTCCTTGTACAAGTGAAAACAGTGAGTCCTTTTGGACATTGGATACTTCTATTCTGTTGCCTGCAACCGCGTATCCTTGTATTTCACCATTTGAAAAAACATCCGTCATTGGATCAATGAGATACATACAAACATTTTCTGCCTTCTTAATCACCGCCATAGTCTTCTTGTCGGGTAGATTTCCTTCCTGACCGCTGCAACTCAGCGTACTTAATAAAATTGCCATTAGTAAAACCTTTTTCATGTTATCATTTATTTAGGTTCAACAACAACACAAAAAAGAAAGGGTGCGAGCATCTTTATAGCATACTTGAGGTAGTGCAAAAACCCTGTTATAACCATAAAGAAAACCCACACCCTTTGATAGGAGTATGGGGCATTTGCGAGAACTGACCATAACACTTTGAATTTTGCACTTTCCAAGTATGTCAGTCCCAAGCAAATGCCTTTCAATTTTGTCTATATTACAATCGCAAAGGAAAACAATAATTATTTTTCTACCAAATTTTTTCGCAACTTTTTTATAAAAAAAATACAATCCATTAATAATCAAAAAATTATCTACCAAACATATTCGATACCGCAAACAGCGGCACCACTCTCACCCGCCTCACAGCATCGGAATCCTGACGGTCGCGGTTTCCTAACAGCGCAAAATTCTCCAACGAACAGCGCACGGCGTCCGTCAGATGCTTTTGACTCGTATGGTCGCAGCCTCGGAAGTGTTTTTCTCTAACAAAAAATACGAAACCGCCATTTCGGAAACGGCGGTTTCGCATTTTTTGTTTGGAGCATACTTATATTGCTGCCTACTGAGCCGCCTCGTACAAGGAAATCATACAATCCCGCACACAAACTTCCTTTCCTGGCACATTACGGAACGACCGCTCGACGGTAATATTGTAAAATTTGGAAAATGTGATTGTTTCCATCACAGGCAACAGACTTTCACTAAAAATGCCATACGTGCTTTGACGTCCGTCAGACTCAAACGCATATCTGCCAGCATGGATGTCCAATAAATAAAACTTGCCAGTGGAACGAATGACTTCGCAGTTCGGTTGTTTAGCGTTGAGATAGAAAGAATCTTCGTCAGGCAAATAATCGTCAGGAAACTCCGTCGGCGGCAAAACTTTTATGTTGTGGTACTGTATGTCGTTGTCGATGTCCACCATATATACAAACCCATCATTTGGCTTAGTAATGACACGACGCAACGACACTTGTCCAGAAACATACCTTTCTATCGTATTCTCATCTGTCCTGACAACAAGCCATCTATTGTAATGGTCGTCAGAATCAACCCAATAGAACAAGTAGTTCTCCCCCGCAGGACTTACGTAATGCGACAGCAACGGTCCATCATAATATATCAAATCAGATACTTTGCGAAACGACGCTATATGAAGCGGAACGTTCAATCCCTGGAACTGTTTCATGGTGTAAACTGTTTTATAATGTTGAACTTGGAGCCAAGGGCGCAACCTTCGTACTCATACAAGTCATAATGGTGGTTTTCGTCCTCGGCGGTTTTTGCACCGTCTGTCTTTTCCAAATATCCGGTGCTCAATGCGTTGCCAATTTTTTGATCGATGTGTTTCATAACACGAGACAGATACTTATAAAACTTTTCCGCAGACATCGCAGTCGGGAAACATGACAACGCTATATTTGTGGTCTCAAGTTTGCCATTTTCCCTTGCCTGGATGAGCCTGCGCGGATTTCTGACGTATCCAGGAAGATGGTTTTGCGAAGCATCGTCCGAATTGACAAACCTAAACGCACGTTCATGCGAGATGTCGAAAAGTTCGGGCATCTTAGCTCCACTTGCCAACATCTCGTCAAGCAATTCTTGATATTTGAACCTCAGCGGCATAATTAACTGATTATCGGTTGCAAAGATAAAAGGATTTTCTATGTTTCAAAAATATTTTTAGTGGTTTGACATTTTTTTATCGTCAACACAAAAAAAACTCGTTGCAGGCTTACTCGTTTATCTCATTGTTTGATCATAATATGAAAACACAGACCATGCCATCTTTGCGCCCAATATGCCAAACGCCATCAGTATAGCCTTGAAAACGATGCGCATATTTTTTTTCTTGCGGTCAATTGCATTAACATTGGCGCGGAATCCCTTGATAAAATCCTGTACGTCAGGATATTGGCTGTAATTATGCTCAATTTCGGCTATCTTGTTGTTCAATTCTATCGGTCCCTCATTTTTTTGGTTCAAATCTACCCGTTTTACATAAACAACGAAACCTAACACACCGAGCAACACCGGCATATCACAAAACGAATATCCACCACGGTATCCACACACGAAAATCCACATCGCCAACACCATCAATATTAATCCGAAATAATGGCGAAACACTGCGCCAAAATTGGTTGGATATTGATTTTTGAACGCAACGAGTTGTTGGTTCAAGGCTGTCAAATCGCGCAAAAAATCAGTTCTTGTCTTATCAGTGTTCATAGGCTCAAATATTTGATGATTATTATCAAAGCAACGACTCCCACGTAAACTGCGGCTACGCCAGCACGATGCTTTGCACGTTCTTTTTTTGCTTCTTTAATCAATTTGTCCAAATAGCCAAGTTCTGTCTTAGCCTCGCTGTTGTTGCCGTAGAGGGTGGCTATCTGCAACGTGTAACTATCGAACATAGCAAGCGCATTATAGAACGCCTGGTCGGCAAGTTCAATGGGCGAAGTCTTATAAAGATTCTCCTTGTCATCTTTTGAGTATTCCGATTTCATATTTAAAAACATTCCAACAAACGGGCTTGCCGCAAGTATCACATACCCTAATATATACCACACTCCCTTCCCAGCCAAAGAACCACTCGTATCCGCATCAACGTTCACCGTTATAATCGCGCCGATAATTGCCATCGCCACATCAATATTATACGTCAAAATCTTGAAAAATCCCGGCTTGGGCGCACTGCGTAACGCTCTAATGCTCTCGTTGATATTGTCAAGAATTTGCTGGATGTTGTATTGCGAGCCGGTTTGTTCGTGGAGGATGTGTCCGCAATATGTGCATATATGGCTGACAAGCGGCAATGCAGCGCCGCAGTCGGGGCATTGTGTGATGGATTGTTGCTGCTCGGCTGTATTACGGTTTTCGTCGCGGATAATGTCTGCCGCATAGCCCATCGCACCTTGGTCGCCAACTTTGATTCCCCGCCGCTCGCTGTCGTCTGTTTCAAGCGATTGTCCGCAAAAAAGACAATCGACAGAAATCAGCGGAATCTGTGCACCGCACGTGGGGCAGCGTTTCAAATCCTCTTTATGGTAACTTTTGAGCCGCTCGTTGAGCGCGTCGTCGATGTATTTGTTGACCACTGCCACATCCACGCCCATATCCAACGCCTCCTTCACTATCGTCTGCCGTTCCTTGAAGGTCAATATGCGGTCTTGCAACGCGAGTTCGGTGAGGTCAACAATGTGCCGAGGTACTCTCACAATCGTGCTTGGGTCGTATGGTGGAGGTGTGATTTCTTGTGGTTCATTTTGGGTGCTTGCAATTTCTATTTCGGGCTCTAAGCCACAAAATAGGCATTTTGGCGAACTATTTGGAGTACGCGACTTGCAACGTGGACATTCTCTGAGCGCGTCTTTTGGGTAAAACAAGAGCGATTCTTGCAACGTCTTATCCAAATATTCCTTGATTTCGTCCTTCGGCACACCCTGCCGCAACGCCTCAGCGGTGATTTTCTCAATCTCCGAATATGTCAACACACCGTCCTGAAACGCTGCATTGGTCATTGTCAATACATCTTGCGGTATAGCCATAATTTACTCGTTAACATTCTCGGTGCGAAAGTTAGCAAAAAATGTTAATGGCACAAAAAAAATTACCGATAATTTTCTGATGAAAATTATCGGTAATTTTTTATCTAAAACAACAATGCGTCAAACCTTACGCCTCCAACTCTTTCAGCACTTCCTTAGCCCTCTGCGAGGCGATGTCAAAGTTTGAGCAAACGTTTTTGCTGTCGAGTTTTTCGACGATGCCGGTCTTGTTGAGTTCCTTGAATACACTCTCATTGACGCCTGAAAGAACTATTTTCACATTGATTTCGCGGAGGTCGTCGAGCATCGCGCTGAAATTCCTTGCGCCAGTAGCATCCATAAAAGGCACGTGCCTCATACGAATCACCAACACCTTAGCCTCGTTGCCAAACTGACGGAGAGTCTCGCGGTATTTCTTGGCAGCACCGAAGAAGAACGGACCGCTTATCTCATAAACCTCAATGCCTTTGGGGAACATCTGCGCGTAATTGACGAGCGAATCCTCGTCGCGGGTAACATTGATGACGCTACTCTGCGCTGCCATCCTCTGCATAAAGAGGAACGATGCCAACACCATACCAACCTCGATAGCGGCTGTAAGGTCGAATATCACTGTCAACAAGAACGTTACCACCAAAATCACAGTATCGTACTTGCTGCCCTTGCAGATGGAGACAAAAGAACGCCATTCGCTCATATTGTAACTTACCACAATCAACACGCCCGCAAGGCACGACAACGGTATCATCTCCGCATAACTGCCAAACAGGAACATTATCAGCATCAGCGTAATGGCGTGTACGATGCCAGCAACAGGGGTGCGACCGCCATTTTTGACGTTGGTGGCGGTACGGGCAATTGCGCCTGTTGCCGGTATGCCGCCAAAAATCGGCGATACGATGTTGGCGACGCCCTGGGCGATAAGTTCGGTGTTCGATTTGTGATTGCTACCAATCATACCATCTGCCACGACAGCCGACAGCAACGATTCTATCGCGCCCAAAACCGCAATCGTAACGGCGGGGCCTATGTAACTATTGAAATTGCTCCAATCAATCTCCGGCATACTCATCGTAAACGACGACGGAATCTGATTGAACTTAGAGCCGATGGTCTCCACATCGAGGTTGAATATCGAGGAAATTAACGTTACGATAATAATGGCAACAAACGAGCCAGGGATTTTGGGAGTAATTTTCACGAAAAACACCGAAATCAGGATGGTCAACACGGTGAGACCGAGTGCGGTGAAATTGACACTTCCAATATCAGAAATCATCGCGCCCCATTTGCCGATGAAGTCGCCGGGGAGTTTGTCAACCGAGAGTCCGAGCGCGTCCTTGACCTGCGTGGTGAATATCGTGAGCGCGATACCAGACGTAAAGCCAACGACCAACGGATGAGGTATAAACTTGATGACCGAACCCAAATGCAACAATCCAAACAGCACCAAAAGCACGCCCGCCAACATTGTGGAGACCATCAATCCTGACAGTCCATATTGCTGCACGATGCCATAGACGATGACGATGAACGCGCCCGTAGGCCCGCCAATCTGCACGCGGCTGCCGCCCAAAAACGAAATCAGGAAGCCGGCGATGATAGCCGTCACAAGTCCCTGAGCCGGGTTGACGCCCGACGCCACGGCAAACGCAATTGCCAACGGCAATGCCACGATGCCCACTATGATGCCCGCCAGAAGGTCGGACTGAAACATTTTCTTTGTGTATCCCTGTTTGAGAACAGAGAATAATTCGGGTTTAAATACGCTTTTCACTGTTTTGTATTCCTTTTAAAAAAACGGTGCAAAGGTATAAACCCAACGTGTATTGTATTTTGCGGTTGGATTAAGAAATATTTAAATTTTAGGGTTTGTACAATATGTTGTAGGGGCGTACCTCGTGTACGCTCCATGAAATGTTTTTATGATATGAGATGTATGGGGCTATTTTGTGTCATTCAACAAAGCATCTACCTCCGCAATGAACCTCTCCGCCTTCGGATATAGTTCATCAACTTCTTCTTCGGTAGAATATACAAATTCGTCATAATACAATACCCTCCCTCTTTACATTATGTTGAAACGGCGTTGCAAACGGACGGTTTTCCCATTCGCTTTTGGTCATTATCAATGTACTGATGGCAATGCCGGTATCAAGTTCTATATCATAAAACGGCGACATAATCTGTTCCTTTTCACTGTACGACAGATGTTTGTTGGCATCCACAAGCAACAACAGGTCTATATCGGAATCGGCTCGTGCATCACCACGCGCCTCCGAACCGTACAAAATCGTCTGAACCATTGGACGCATCTTGTCGGCAGCAATCTTTATCCTATTTACAATCTGTATCCGTCTCATAGCATATAATGCTTTTGTGGGTTAATATTGTGCAAATATAACCAAATCCGATATATGGACAAAATTATTTTTCACAGAGCGTACACGAGGTACGCCCCTACCCCTCCAACATTCCCGACGGCGTAACGCCGAATTGTTTGGTGAAACATCGCGTGAAATATTTGGGGTCGTTGAAGCCGACTTCGTAGGCGATTTCGGAGATGTTCATATTGTGGGTGATGCGGTTTTTGATGATGAGGTCGCGGGCTACTTTGAGACGGTAAGCACGGATGAAAGGTCCCGCACTTTGCTGCGTGAGGGCTTGCATCTTCTTGTTCATAAACGTCTTGGAGACGCCCATCTGCGTGATGAGTTCGTTGACATCAAAATCGGGTTCGCGGTAATTATCCTTGATGATTTTCAAAACCTTGTCGATGAACTTCTTGTCGTATGAATCTTCGGGAATGTTGAGGCTCTCGGAATCCATATTGTCGCGGAATTTCTGACTAAACTTGCGGCGGTTTTCAATCAGGGAAAGGATTTTGGCCTTGAGAGCCGCCTCGTCAAAGGGCTTTGTGATGTAGTCGTCAACACCCTTGCGGAAACTGTCGAGCAACGATTCGCGACTTGTCTTGGCGGTGAGGATGATGATTGGAATGTGCGAAATGTCGCTGTCTTGACGGACATTTTGGGCGAGGGTAACGCCGTCCATACCGGGCATCATCAAGTCTGAAAGGATGAGGTCTATGACATTGGAACGTAGCACAGTGAGGGCGTTGTTGCCGTCAACAGCCTCATACACAGTGTATTGGTCGGAGAGTACGGTGCGGATGTATTGGCGCATCTCGGTATTGTCTTCCACCACGAGCACCGACATACGATGTTCGGCATTGTCCTGAATATCGTCGTCATCATCGGCATCGTCGGCGGTGCTTATGTAATTGGAAACCGGCGCGGCGGCACTCTCCACCATCGGCACGAGCGGCACAATCAAACGGAAACGCGCTCCGTGGCGTTTGGTATTGCCGGCGGTAATATCGCCGCCGAGGAGGTTGGCGAGTTTCTTGCAGAGGTACAGCCCGATGCCCGTGCCGCTGCCCTTGGCGAGCGTGTTGTCGTTGTTTGACTGATAGAAACTATTGAAAATCTTGTCGATGTCGTTTTCAACAATGCCTGTGCCAGTGTCGGAGACTGCGATGTAAAGCTTGTCGGGCGAATGGAACGCGGCGGCATATACGTCGATGCGTCCGCCGTTGGGCGTAAATTTCACCGCGTTGCCAAGCAAATTGGTGATAATCTTTACCATAGCCTCGCGGTCAAACATTATGTACGGATTGCTGATATGAAAATAGAGATTGAGGGCGATGCCCTTGTCCTGCGTCAATGAGCGGAACGGCAGCAAAATGTCGTCCATAAAAGTCTTGAAATTGCCGGGCGCAAGATTGACGGGCATATTGTCGGTCTCCACCTTTCGGAAATCCATCAACTGGTTGACGAGCGAGAGGAGATGTTTTGAATTGTGATCCACAAAATTCAGTTGCTCAATCACTTTGGGGTTGGTGCTGAGTTTCAGGGCGCGTTCGATGGGGCCAATAATCAACGTGAGCGGCGTGCGAAATTCGTGGGTGATGTTGGTGAAAAACGCCAACTTGTCCAAGGTGAGTTCTTGGATTTTGGTGGTCATCTGTTCCAACTGCATCTTTTGGCGCGAAATCTCCTCGTTCTGATTATAAAGCAATTCGTTTTGGCGCGAGAGTTCCTCGGTTTTGGTTTCGAGGGCGGCGGTGCGGCGGTTGACCTCCTCCGACAACAGTTGCTTTTGCTCTCGCAACGCCTCCATCCTGCGGTGGACAATGTGCCGCGAAATTGCAATTACTATCAATATCAAAATCAACATAAACCACCATTGCTTGTAAAAATAGCCCTTGACGTGGATGTTGATTTCGGTGGGGTCGGCATACTCGCCCGAACCTAACGCGCAACGCACTTGGAATGTGTAGTTGCCCTGAGTCAAATTGCTAAAAACCGCCATCCTGCGGCTGTGAGGCACTGTAATCCACGTGTCGCTGAATCCATGAAGCCTATATTGATAGATGACCGACGAGGGCGCGTTATAGTCCAAAGCCGAAAATTCCAACGTTACCGACTTGTCCCTTTCGTGGATGTAAATATCTGATTCTCTTGATATTTCGGTGTTGATGATGCCACTGCCGGCATAGACATTGCGGTCGTTGACGGAGAGCGACGTGATGTAAACTCGGTCTTTGCCAAGCGAGACGTGCGACCTCTCGGTATCCAACGCCATCAACCCGTGCAACGCGCCGAGATAGATGATGTTGGAACCAGGACGCTTAAAGCCGCCGTTCCAAAAGAAATTGTTGTCGCAAAGTCCGTCTTCACGATAATAACACGAAATCCTGCCACTCTGCGGCGAGTAGCACGACAGGCCTTTTGCAGTTGCCATCCAAATGCGGCGGCTGTTGTCTTCTACGATGTATGTGCAAATGTCGTTGCTGAGTCCATTGTCGGTGGTGAAAAGTTGTTCGTAGCCATTGGCGGTACGCTTCACAACTCCAAAACCATTGGTGCCGATGTACAAAGTGCCGTCGCTGCCCTCCATAAAACACGTTACCTTGCGTAAAAATTCTGTGGAAATATCGCGCATACGGTCTATGCGGGCGGTCTTGGTCTTTGGGTCGATGCTCACGATGCCGGCGGTAGTGCCGATGAGGATTGTGCCGTCAGAAAGTACGACATCGCCGAGCGAACCGTAATTGTTGGCGGTTACAGAATCGGGCAGCGGACGTTGGATTTCACCGGTATTGATGTCATAAAAATATATGCCACGATTGGACCCCACCCAAACTCCATTGTTGATAGTATCCATCGTGCAAGTGCCTATGAAACTGATATTTATGGAATCGTTTTCATAATTGATGCGCTTGACGACCTTGCCCTGACGCTTGTCGAAAATGGTGATGCCGCCGCCCCAAGTGCCGAGCAAAAGTTGATTGTTGCCGATGTAAGTAATGCAACTTACCGAATTGTGGCTCAGACCGTTGGCAACCGTAAAATGACGAAAATCGTCGCTGTCGGCGGGTTTGCAACTAAGACCGCCTTCCACGCAACCCGTCCACACTGTGCCGTCCTCGTCTTCATAAATGGCGTTGACAGGCCCGCTCGCAATCGAACCGGCGCGGTTGGAGACGTATTGATATGCGTTTATGGAAATTACGGGGCGCGTCATCTTGTTGATGCCGCACGATTCGGTGCCTATCCATATAATCTTGTCGTCGCAAAAAATCGTGTTCACAAAATTGCTGTTCAAGGCGCGGTTGTTGGGTTGTTCGTTGTCGTTTTGGCTGATGACATAGAAAAAGTCGTTCAGCGAATCATAAAAATTCAATCCCTTCAATGTGCCTACAATCAACATTCCGTTGTTCATCAGTTGGAGGTCGGAGATGAGATTTTGACTGATTGAATGAGGGTTGCGGTCGTCGTGATAATATGCCTTGACGTTTTCGCGAATGTAATTGTAACGGAAAAGTCCATCGTCGGTGCCTATCCAAAGGTCGTTTTCTTTGGCAACTATGCACTTGATGAAATTGCAGTCGAGATGCAGCCGGGTCGAAAAAGGCGACGCCACGAGGTTGCCCTTGTCGTCGGCAACGAGTTTCATAAGGCGGTTGTTGATGCCCGCAAGCATCTGTCCATCAAGTTCATACATACCAGTAACGGCAGAATTGAGTTTCGTGCCTGGATGCAGGACGTTGATATTGGCGACATTGCCCCGCGAATCAAAATCAAACCTTATAATCGAACTCCGCGTCGTAACCCAAATGCTGCCTCGCGAATCTTTCACAATCTTGAAAATAGTGGTGTTGTTGATGCCATTTACATTGATACAACTGTCCATCAACGACTTAGCCGCGCCGTATGTGGAGAGATCCATAATGTTGACACCATTTTCGGTGGCAATCCACAGCCTGTCAAAATTGTCCTCACAGACCGAATGGACATAATTGCTCTTGATTTGGTAATCGCTGCGGTTGTTGAAATGCACAAAATTGTATCCGTCGTGCTTCACAAGCCCGCCGCCCATCGTGCAAATCCACATAAACCCGTGGCTGTCCTTATAAATAGCGTCCACGAAATTGTTGGGCAGCCCGTTATCGACAGTCAGGTACGAAAACAGGTAGTTGGCTGTAAAATCGCTGTTAGGGGACTGCGCCACGGCAGGCGACACCCCCAACATCAATATTATATAGTATAGCAAAAGTCTTTTCATATAGTATTTTTTGATACGGCAAATATAATAAAAAAATTGAAAATAAATGGCAGGAAAAGTTTTTTATATCGTGAAAACTGGTTAAATTTGCGCGGTTTTGGCATTATAAACAGCCAAAACCAACAAAAAAGTCTCGTTTTGGCTGAATATAAGGGGTTATAATCAGCCAAAACTAATAAAAAAGTCGCGTTTTGGCTGAATATAATTAAAATTATGGAAAAATTCATCGGCAGAAAAGAGGAGCTGGCGGAACTCAACAGACTGTATAACAGCGACAAACCCGAATTTGTGGCAGTATATGGCCGCCGCCGCGTAGGAAAGACATTTCTCATAAAAGAAATGTTCAAGGGAAATTTTGCATTTTACCACAGCGGGCTATCTCCATACGACAAGCAACGCAAAATAACAATGAAAGACCAATTGGAGGCTTTTTATGCAGCGTTGACTCAGCACGGAATGGAAGAATCCCAATGTCCCAAAACTTGGGCAGAAGCCTTCGCCTTGCTCGGCAAACTCCTTGACAATCTTGACGATGGCAATGGTCGTCAGATAGTTTTCATTGACGAACTACCGTGGATGGACACACCCCGGTCAAAATTTCTGACAGCTTTTGAGCACTTTTGGAACACTTGGTGTGTATGGCGCGACCGAATAATGCTTATAGTGTGCGGCAGCGCAACATCGTGGATGCTCGACAACCTTATCAACAATCACGGAGGCCTCTATGGGCGTCTTACTTGGGAGATTAAACTCCAACCATTCACATTAGCGGAATGTAAAGCATTTTTTGAATACAAGGGCATCGTTATCTCCGACTACGACATTGCCGAAAGTTATATGATTTTGGGAGGAATCCCATATTATCTCAATTATTTCCAACGCGGCAAAAGCCTTGCCCAAAACATTGATATGCTGTTTTTTGCAAAAAACGCCAAACTCAACTTGGAGTTTCAACGGCTTTTCGGGTCGTTGTTTGCCAATCCTGACGATTATATGGAAGTGGTGAGGCTCTTGTCGAAACGTAACGTGGGCTTCACCCGTGAAGAAATTTCGCAGCAACTCAAAATAACGTCAGGCGGCACATTGACAAAAATACTTGACACGCTTTCCGCAAGCAATTTCATCGCGGCATACACCCCATTTGGCAAAGACCGCAAGGAAATAAGGTACAGACTTGACGATAGTTTTTGCAGGTTTTATCTTCGTTTCGTTGACGGTAAGCACATCAACGAGACCGCCTTTTGGCACAAAAACCACAACCTTCCTGCCATCAACGCCTGGCGTGGCATAGCCTTCGAGCAAATATGTTTCAACCAAGTGGCACAGATAAAAAAGGCATTGGGCGTAGTGGGCGTCACCTCGTCGGAATCGTCGTGGATAGTAAGCGACGACGATGGCAAGGCGATAGCACAGATTGATATGCTCATAATACGCGACGACCGGGTGGTAAACCTTTGCGAGATGAAATTTCTTTCCTCCGAATTTGAGCCGACACAAGACGACGAACTCAAACTCCGCTCCCGCATCGCCGAATTGCAAAAGCATCTCTCGCCCAAACAATCAATCCACCTCACCCTGATTACCACTTACGGTCTGAAAATCAACGCCCACAGCGGTATATTTCAAAATGTGGTGACGTTGAAGGAGATGCTGTAATACAGGAAGGAGAAAATTTGCTGTGGGACAAAGAAAAAAAATTTGAAAAATAATTGCTTTCTATAAAAAACTTTTCTATATTTGCGATGTCATTCGACTCCGAAAGCCCCGATGGGCGGAAGGGCGAAAGACTTTATTTATAAAAAGGCGTTACAAATCGCGCTTTGTTTTTGACATTCTGAAACTTGGCAGTCAAAGAATTTCCGTCAAAACCAAAGCAACATTGTAATGCCCGACGGGTATGTATAATCTCAGACCCAAGGGTCTGTCATATACATAAAACGTGGGGCTTTCGGTGTTGCTCGTTTCTTGACGGAAGGGCAATGCCAAGGCCTCAGAGTGTGGGAGCGAGCGACGAATAAAAAAATCCCACGTCTTTTTTTGTGGTTACATTAACAAGATGTTCCTGTTTCGGGATTTTGGCAGGGAACATATTTATTGTATAATGGAAAATATTCACATAGGCGAAATCATCAAAAACGAACTCAACCGCCAAGGACGCTCAAACATTTGGTTTGCTCACGCCATAAACCGCTCTGAATCAAGTTGTTATTATATTTTCAAACAAAAAAATATCGACATCGAACTCCTCAAAACAATCAGTCAGGCACTAAATTACGATTTTTTTCAAGTCCTGTCAGATGATTTCAATGCAAGCAACACTACAAAATCTTTGTAGAAAATTATGCAAAATATTCATAGGATTCTCTACAAATAAACTGAGGGAGATTCTTTGATAGTTTAGAATAATTGATATATTTTTGTAACATTCAAAAAAGGAGAAATCGAGCCGCCGGAAAGGGTGAAGAAGAAAATAAAAGGAAATATTGATTATGAAAAGTAAACTATTAATTGTTGCAGTATTAACATTGTTAACTATGTCAGCATCGTCGCAAAGATATACTTTAAGCGAATTAGAATCTCTGAGTAGTATTGCAAAATGGCAAGATGCCCAAGATGTCTTGATTAGACAGGGATGGGATTTTGAAAGTACTTATGATATGGGGTACGATGAGGAGTTAGGTATAGGTCTTACTGAAATTAATTATAAATTCCAACCCAATGCAATCTCAACTCGGTTTATATTGACTGCATTTTATGACGACCAACTTAGTAGTTGTGAATACGTTACAATAAATAGGAATGTTTATCTATCTATTTATGATGAAATGATAGCAAAAGGGTATAAAAAAAAGAATACAGACATTGACGGCAGAACAATAACCACATTCTATGAAAATAATTTGTTTGTAGCTTGGATTATGATTTCGAATGATACACAACAAACAAAGTATTGGATTTCAATTTCTAAAAAACGATAGAATATATTAGCTATGGAAATTGATATTATAGAAACAAAGTTAAAAAATGCCTTTGAAAGTAATTCTGAAGTGAAACTATTGGAAGTATTAAAACAATACCCTATTTTGTTTTATGAGTTATATTCAAGACATTTTGGACCGTGTCCTTGTTTTTGCGAAGTTTCATTCGGTGGTGAATTACGTTGCGATTTTTGTTGGCTGAATGACAATTCTGATGGTCCTGAATGGGTTTTAGTTGAGATTGAAAAACCAAGAATGAAATGTTTTACCCAAAAAGGTGAGCCGACATCAGATTTAAATCATGCCATTGAGCAAGTAAAATCATGGGACAGATATTTTTCCAAAAATCCATTAGAGAAAACAAGAATCTTTGGTGCGGTAAAAAAATTTAGATATATTGTGATTGCAGGTAGCAAAGAAGAGTGGGCTACTAAACATGCGGCTGAATGGAGAGCGGACAATAACACAAAAATGAATTACGAAATACGTTCATCAGATGTTTTTTTACGTGTACCTGAAACTATCGAATCGGTAAAAGACACGTTTACTCTTACACAGGTTTACCCGCCAAGCGAATTGAAAAAATTTGTAGAAGGAAATACATATCTTCAAACAATGAAATCATTACTTAACTGAAACTCATAATTGACCCGTAATATAATACCGCCGCACCATCTACTTTCAGGTCGCCATCGCATATTAAATACGGCGTGGCAAAGACGTTGGTAAAATTGCAGTCTCAACTCCCAAAAATCGAGGCTTCGATTTTTTTACAAAAATCCCGAAATTTCGAAAAATATTTGGAAAAACAAAATTTTGTTTCTGTTTTTGTTGCAAAATAATTAGGCGATGAGAATCTTTACCGAAGAGACATTAAAGAAGTTTACTTTGCAGTATCTCGAATCAAAAACGGCGTTGTCGGAATGGACGTGCAAAGTAAAAAAAAATAATCAATTATGATAAAAATCGAAAACGAAACCCAATACCGCCGCGCTGTGGAGCGGGTGGACGAACTTCATTATTCAGACAAACATTTTGCTCTCAACCTTTAAAATCCCCCTCTATATCACCGCCTCATAAATCCTTTTGCCCTGATACTCAACCCATTCGGGCTCTTCTTGTACTACCTTGTTTTTGAGGAACGAGAAGGTAATGAGGTAGCCTTCCGATAAGCCGCGTTGAGTGAGATATTTGGCGAGTTGTACCTTGCCGTCGGTTTCGTATTTGGAGCCACGCCAAATTTTGAGTTCCACGATGTATTCTTTGCGGTTGTAGTTGACAATCAAATCCATACGCCCGCCGCTCTTGGTCTGCGGTTCAAAATAGCAAAAGCCCGTGCCATTGATAATCGGCTTGATGAAACACAGGAACAACAGCCTGCCGTGGTTTTCAAGAAACTTTTGGTCGCTGTCTTTGTAACGGTCTGCCATAATCTCCTTGAAACGGTCGATGACCATCACCATATTCAATTCGCCGTCCTGAATATAGTCAAATGACGAATCGTAATCCTCTCTGTCAGAAGAATTTTTGCGAATAAACTCGTTTACAAAATACGCATTGAACGCCTCCTCGAAAATCAAATTATGAATGTCAACATTGCCATCTTCATTCTCCTTGACATACGAAAACATCAACGCAACCCTCACCATTGGGTCAATCAACGACATCGTAAACTTGCGACCGTTGATAATAATGTCATACATCAATTGATGGAGACCGTTGTAAAGTTGCAAATTTTTTGAAATATCGTCCAACAGCGTGAAGTCCTTGTCTTTCAAGATATTTTTCACAGCCTTCAATACGCTCTCCTTCGTCCAAACCTTGCCAAGCCTTTCGTCAATCTCCTTGCAGACACGGCTCACCAACACAGGATAACCCGATGTGTATTTATAAATCTCCTCCGAAATTTCCTTGATGTCGAAGCCAAGATGATAATCATTTTCATAATCGACAAGCATAGTGCTGATTTCCTGAGGGTTGAAAGTCATATCGAGATAATAGTCGGCGGCAACATTCCACGGGGAATTATATTGATGCTCCTCTTCGGGACGGATTTTGAGTTTGAGATTCTTGACATCATAGACGCCCGCAAGAATCACCGACCAAAATGTATAAGCAAAATCACCGTTTTGTTCGCGTTTGAGATACAGATTTCTAAGCATACTCAGAAACCTAAGGAACACCTCGTTGTTGCTTGCCTTGTCAACCTCGTCAATCATCAAGACAACTTTTTTTTCTACCAAATGGCAATATTCGGTAATTTTTTGAGAAAGGATGTCAAAATTAAAGTTTTGCAACGACTTTGCATTTTCCCAAAAAGAAACGCTTGTTGCATCTTTTATATCATTGCAAGCAAGTATCAACTTGGTACAGAAATACCTACCAAACGAATCGTCGTCGACCCAATTTTCTTGAGAATATAACTCGAAACTTGATGGTATCACCAAATATCTGTCAGACATATTCCTCAGAATCCAATTCAACGCCGATGTCTTGCCAAATTGACGCGCACGAGTGATGGTGAAGTAGCATTTGTCGTCTATCAAACCTTCAAATACCTTCATTTTCGCAGTAACGTCCACCATATAGTGACGCTTAGGGTCGCATATAACCGATGTATTAAATTTCTTTGCCATTGTCTTAAAAGATTTTCAGTGCAAATATAATATAAATTCTCGAAAAAAAACCTTTCTCCCCCCAAAAAATTCCCAAAAATCCACCCACCGCGCAAATTTGTCCACCTCTTTTCAGGCTGTGAACGTTAATTTTGTGTTATCAAAAAATTAAAATCACAAGATATGAAAAGATTCAATAACACATTATTAATGGCAGCGACAGCGGCGGCGGTGCTTACCGGCTGCGGCGGCGAACCGCTCAAACCTACCGACGCGCCTAACCCGTGGGCAGACCGCTACGAAAACGTCGCCTCGCCCGACAGTATGGCGTTTTGGGCGGCGTACAACGTCCACGACCCCTGCATCAGGAAGTTTGGCGACACCTATTATTGTTATAGCACCGATGCGGCGTGGTTTCCGCCAAGACCAAAGGACGCAAAGCCCGATGCCAACCGCCCCCGCCCAAAGATGGGCAACATCCCGATGAGAAAATCCAACGACTTGGTACATTGGGAGTTTGCGGGATATGCCTTCGACAGCATACCCGCCGAGGCGTGGAATCACGTGTATCCAATCAGCGGCAGAAAGACCTCTCGCGGACTTTGGGCACCATTCGTATATCAGGAGGGCGACACTTATAGAATGTATTACTGCCTCTCAACCTTTGGCGAAAAAGTTTCATACATCGGATTGGCGGAATCAAAAGACCCGCTAAAAGGTTGGCAACCAAAAGGTTGCGTAGTAAAAACCGACAGCGCGTCAGTAATGAACGCCATCGACCCCACAATCATCGAAAACCACGAAACCAAACAACTGTGGATGGTTTACGGCTCATTCTTCGGCGGCATCTTCGCCGTGGAACTCGACCGCAAGACCGGTCTCACACTCAAAGAAGGCGACCAAGGTCATCTCATTGCGCATCGTGCTAATTATCAAGTAGATAATATGGAAGCACCAGAAGTAATCTACAATCCTGACACCAAGAAATACTACCTCTTTGTAAGTTATGGTCCTCTCGTTACCACTTATAATGTGCGCGTGTGCGTCGCCGACAAGCCCGAAGGCCCTTACAAGGACTATCTCGGCGTTGACCCAAGGGGCGAAGTAAACACTTTTCCCGTCCTGACCGCGCCGTATCGCTTTGAAAATCACGGCGGTTGGCAGGGAATGGCGCATTGCACTTGTTTCGACGACGGCAACGGCAATTATTATCTCGCCTCGCAGGGACGATTGCAGAGCGAGCCGGGAATGATGGATTTGTGCATACGCCGTATGGACTTCCGCGAAGACGGTTGGCCGATGGTTTCGCCGGAAAGATTTGCGGGTGATGCTCAGCAAAAACTCTCTCAATCAAACATTTACGGCGAATACGAGGTAATCCGCATCGTTGACAACTACATAGAAAAAGAACTCTCCGACGGACAGAGCAACGTGCTTTTGGAGGAGGAGGTCAATAAGTCGGAGCGCGTCGTATTGGACGGCAACAACGTCAGCGACTTCAATGACGGCGTGTTCACCCTCACACTGAAAAACACAAAAATTTCTGGTGTAAAATCATACATCGGACACGATTGGGAAAACCAAAAACAAACTGTCCTCTTCACAGGCATTGATAATCAAGGATTTGCAGTGTGGGGCAAAAAAATCAATTAACCAAAAATTTACATTAAATCCACTTATTGCGGCGATTTGTCCACCTTGTTAACATTCGGTTAACCTAATTTAGCGGTCAGAAAACAACGGTAGATTTCTCGTTGGAACCAATAAAACACGAAATTTTTTAATGCTTAAATTTAACAATATGAAAAAGAAATTATTACTAATTGCAGGCTTGTTGGCACTCACGCCGGCGGTAGCGCTCGCCTACTCGGGCGACGCGATGCCCACAGCGATTGCCGCTCCCTACGACAACATCACCGTCAAGGGTACGGTGGTGGACGAGACAGGCAGCCCGATTCCGGGTGTGTCGGTTTACGTAAAAGGCACTACAAACGGCACCATCACCGACATCGACGGCAACTTCTCCCTCTCCTGTCCCTCGGATGCCACTCTCGTATTCTCTTACGTGGGCTACACCACTCAGGAGATTGCGGTAAACAACAACTCCAACCTCGGCACAATCTCCTTGATGGAAGACAACAAGGAATTGGAACAAGTAGTTGTAATCGGTTACGGTACACAGAAGAAAGTCGATTTGACAGGTTCTGTGGCAATCGTTGACGCCGACGAAATGAAGAAAGTGTCCAACTCCAACATCTCCACAATGCTCGAAGGCAAAGTGGCAGGCGTTCAGATTACATCCGACGGTCAGCCCGGCGCAGACCCGAGCGTAAGAATCCGTGGTATCTCCACTTTCGGAGACTCTGCTCCTCTGTACATCATCGACGGTGTGCCCGTAGGAACGTCCATTCGCGACTTCTCGCCAAACGACATCGCCACCATCCAAATCTTGAAGGACGCATCCGCAGCCGCAATCTACGGTTCGCGTGCGGCAAACGGCGTGGTAATCATCACCACCAAGAGCGGCAAGAAAAACCAGCCTCTCCGCGTTGACTACTCAGGATACTATGGTATTGACTGGGTAAACAAAAACACATTCGATGTAATGAACACCGACCAGTTTGTTGAGTACATTCAGACAGCAGCCAAAAATTCAAACACGGCGCTTCCTTCTGGCTACGACCCCACCTCTGACAAATACTTCCTCAAAGAAGGCAACTATGTGAATACCGACTGGTTTGACGAAGTGTTCAAACTTGGCAAGCGTCAAAACCACAACGTGAGCCTCTCTGGCGGCTCCGACCACAGCACCTATAATATTGGTCTCGACTACTTCGATCAAAAGGGCGTTGTGGAAGGTACAGGTCCCGACTACACACGCTACACAGCGCGTATCAACAACACTATGGACGTCAAGTTCATCAAATTCCGTACAGGTCTCGTGTATTCCCACTCCGACCAAAACAATATGTCAATCGGCAACGGAAACGAGTACATTCAAGGCCTCAACGCCAACCAAGGCAACTTCATGAGCTCCATCCTCGTAATGCAGCCTACCATTCCGGCTTACGACGAAAGTTCGTGGGTACTTGATGGACGAGAAGGCGAAGGTGCAGCCGCAGCATTGCCCTACGACGCATACGGCTACGGCGTTTACGATGCTACAATACACGGCGACATCGCACAGTCCAACCCATTGGTACTCAACAACATCATTGAACGCAAATACCAAGTAGATCGTATCCTCGGAACAGCCAGCGCAAATGTGGACTTGTTTGACATGGTAGGTCTCAACTTCGCCAACCACAAACTCTCCTACAACCTCAATCTCTCTTACAGCAAGACATACTGCAAGGACTTTGTATGGTTGCCCACATGGTACCAGAGCTCAAAACTCACACACTCGCAGTCTGACTCCCGTCTCGATCAAGGCTACCGTCAATATACCGACGCCCTCGTTGAAAACACAATCAATTACGAAGGTACAATCGCCGACAAGCATCACATCAGCGCGGTAGTCGGCATGACATACGAGGCAGAAAAATACCACACTGTTGCGGCTTGGGGCTTCGACTATTCTGCTCCTTACTACTTGCAGATTTCTCAGGCTGCTGACCGCGACGCTACTTCCTACGAATCGGAACACCGTCTTGCGTCTTACATCGGACGTCTCAACTACGACTTCGACCAGAAATATCTCCTTAGCGTAACGGCTCGTCGAGATGGTTCTTCAAGGCTTTCGAGCGAAGACCGCTGGGGATGGTTCCCGTCTGTTTCTCTCGGTTGGAGGCTCGACCGCGAAGAGTTCTTCCCGGTTGACGACAAACTCATCAACCTCTTCAAGATACGTGGCAGCTACGGTATCCTCGGCAACGAAAACATCGGCGAATACCAGTATATGGAAACTATGAACCGCAACAACTTTATGTACTCATTCAACGGCAGCATCGTATCAGGCTCGGCAATCAGTTCTTTTGTCAATACTTCCATCGCTTGGGAGAAAAAGAAATCCACATCTGTTGGTTTCGACCTCGGCATGTTGAACGGACAAATTGAGTTTACATTCGAGTGGTTCAAGAACAAGTCTGAAGACCTCCTCTACGGCGTAGCAGTACCGATTACAGCAGGTGTAACCAACGGCACAGTTACCATGAACGCAGCAGAAATGGAAAACAGCGGTTTTGAATGGTCTGCCACTTATCACAACTACAAACACAAAGTAAAGTACGACATCTCATTCAACGCCTCGACCCTCAAAAACAAGGTAAAATCGCTCGGCTTTGGCAACGACTACTACCTCACTGGCAACTACATGACAAGGCTTGACGACGAACTCGGCCGCTTCTACGGATATAAATACGCCGGCATCCTCACCCAGGAAAAACTCGACGAACTCAACGCATACGCCGCAACTTACGGTCTTACAGAATATCAGCCCGGCGCAAAGGCTGGCGACTGCTACTACGTGGACATCGCTGGCGCATACGACGAGAATGGCAATGCAATTCCCGACGGTCAGATTACCGACGCCGACCGTGAAGACCTCGGCTCTGGCATGCCTTCTGTCAACTTCGGTCTCAGCGGACGCGTAGAGTACAAAGGTTGGGACCTCAGCGTTTCTACATACGGCGCACTTGGCTTCAAGGTTCAGGACGCTATCTACGACCAGATGACCTCCTGCTATTCAATCGGCAACAGAGATCCCGAAGTAATGTCGGCTGGTTCGCCAAACGTTTACTACACCAATACAGCCACTTTGGCTTGGAACGACCTTTTCTCGGAGCGCAAAATCCAAAATGCCAACTACTGGAAGATTGCTAACGTAGAACTCGGCTACAATTTCAAGGACGACTGGTTCAATGGCATTGTTAGCAACGTAAGAGCATACGTGTCGCTCCAAAACATTGCAACTCTTACCAAGTACAAGGGCTACAATGTAGATTACGCTCCTGGTCTTTGGACTCCCGGCTACAACTACTGTTCATTCCCGACACCTAAAACCGTTATGTTCGGTCTCAAGTGTTCTTTCTAAAACATAGCGAATCATATAAAATAGGATACAATCATGAAAAAGAATAAATTGATATATGTTGCTGGATTGGGACTGATGCTGGCATCGGGCTTATCTTCCTGCGAAGACAAACTCGATGTAGTAAACACCAATCAGCAGACAACAAGCGAGTTCGGCAACACTTCATCTGACCTTGACGAGGCGGTCATCGCCTGCTACAACCACATCCGAATGGACGGTACATTCTCACGTCTTGGCTACCTCGAGGAAGTGTGCCTCGGTGATGAAGTGGGTGAATTCAACGACAACCTCTGGTGGAGCCGTTTCGACTGGTACAATGCTCCACAAGCCGGTTGGGACGAGCAGACATCGCCACTCTACATGTGGTCGTATGCCATCAACAAGTGCAATTTCGTACTCTACAAGGTGGACAAAGTAGGCCTTGACGCATCAAGCGACAAGTACAAGCAAATCAAAGGTCAAGCACTCTTCATCCGTGGCCTCGGTCTCTACGAACTCGCAACATTCTACCAAGATGTGCCTTTCACGACCAACTACGAAGACTACGGCTCGCTTGAGGGATTGTACATGCCCACACGCCCGCAATCGGAAGTCCTCGACCAGGCCGAAGCGGATTTCAAGGAAGCAATGGAACTTCTTCCATCCCGTGACGAAGGCGGCGAGTGGGCTGGAGGACGCGCAACTTGCGGTGCCGCAGCAGGCTATTACGTAAGGACACTGATGTTCCGCCGCAAATTCACCGACGCTCTCGCTGTTTGCAAAGACATCCTCAGTTCCGAAGACGGCGGCAATCAGAAGTACGGCGCATACAAACTTATGGCTGACTACGGCGACAACTTCCGTTCTCAAAGTGGCGAAAACAACGAAGAATCCCTCTTTGAAGTTCAGTTCCTCGACTACGGTGTTGGTGGCTCCGACTTCGAGTGGGGTCCGGTCAACAATTCCAAGAGCGCAACACAAGGTCATGCAATTGAAACAGTATTTGCCAACGGCGATGCGGGCGGTTGGAACGACCTCGCCGCTCAGCCCTGGCTCTATCAGACTTTCAAGAGCCAGAAACAGGTAAACGGCAACCCCGATCCGCGCCTCTACTGGACACTTCTGTCCTACGAATCCGAATACGACAATATGGACGGCTACTCCAACACGGCTTACACCAAGGCTTACACCGAGCATATTGCCACCGGAGCAAACTGGTTTGGTATGTCGATTGCAAAGCACACCACTGCTCGTGAAAACATCTATACAACAATACCTGCGCAAGGTCTTACTTGTGGTGTAAACATAAGACTGCTCCGCTACTCCGACATCCTGCTTCGCGCAGCAGAGTGCGAAAACGAGGTCAATGGTCCCACAGCAAACGCCTTCAAGTGGATCAACAAGGTACGTAAGCGCGCCAACCTCGCGGATCTCGACCAAAGCAAATTCACCACAGCGGACGCACTCTTCGAGCAAATCGCCAACGTAGAACGTCCTACAGAGTTCGGCTGCGAACACGGCCGTCTTCAAGACCTCATCCGTTGGGGCTTCTTCTACGAGCCGTCGCGCTTGAAACAACTCCACAAACACGGCTGCTCTTTCCATGGAAAGGACAGAGTTGCAGAATTGCCTGCTACCGTTGAAGAGGCCGATTACGACAGTTTCCAGTACTACCAGGAAGGTCATGAATACATGTGCATCGTTGACAAGGATCTCAACGCCAACTACAACCTCAAAGGCAACTCGGCAAACAACAACACGTCAAACCGCAGCTTCTACGACGGCTACACAATACACCCCGTAGTACCTGGCATAGGCGTGCAATAGAAATTTTGAAAAACGTAGGGGACGTACATTATGGAACGTTCCCTACATTAAACAAACAATATTAAAACGAATATAATCATGAAAATAAATAAAATTTTCGCAGCAACACTTGTAGCAGTGAGCGTGGCAGCAACGCTCACCACGGGCTGCGACGAGAGCGAGCTCTACAGTGCAGATGCTCCGGAGTGGATTGCAGACTCTGTGTCGGCCGTAGCGGCAAGAAACGCCGCAAACGCAGGAGAGGGCATAGACAAAAACTCGCTTGGAACCCTTTTCGAGACGTTTTCATCAACCGACTGGAACTGGCCCAAACTCCACGTTGAGGCACAAGTCGGCACTTGGAAGTTCACCAGCAGCGACGGCAAATACACCGACGTAGAGATTGTCGGCTCGGCTTGGTGGTCTCCCCAATCCATTGACGCCAACGCCGACGGCAGCAACTGGACAAGCTCCGACTTCGACCTCGCCCTCGACCAAGAACTGCTCCTCACATTCATACCCCAGACCGAAAACGCCGTAGTAATGTGGGAGTTCTACGGCAATGGATATTGGACAACAATGTCGGAAGGCAACTGGTGGTTCGCCGACGACGGTGACATGAAACCAGGTGAAACTGCCACTGGTTCCACATCCGGATACAGCACCTCGGAGATGGGCATGTATCATTGGGCTCCGGGGTCAGTCGTAAATGTTCTTGTCACAAAAAGTGGAAAAACCACAACACTCGCCGTCTACGGCCCCACAATCGAAGACTACGAAGCCTCATCAATCAAATTGGAGGGAATAAAGTCCACTCGAGAATTTTCGGCAGACCTCACACTCGACCAGATTGTCGAAAACGCCACTATTACCGTCGGATTCAACGACGACGCATTCTCAAAGCAAGTGGACTTAAAGGACTGCCACCTCAGCGTGTCCCCCGACCTCACAACACCAGGAATGAAGACCGTAACCGCCATTTATTACCTGACAAACGAGGGCGAGGCCGGCAATCCCGTCGTCGGCACATACAACGTCAACATCGTCAACAAGGTTGAAAGCATTACGGTAGCCACTATGCCGAACAACACTATCTACTACCTTAATTCAGACGGATCAGACATAAAGTTCGACCCGACAGGCATTGTCGTTAAATCCAACAATGGAGACGTCCTGACCAACGATGTTCTGACATTCAGCAACATAAAAAATGAGAAAGGCACACAGACCGTTACAATCACATACAGCGACGGCATCTCTACGACAATAGATGTTACCGTTACTGAGCTGGTGGGCGACGACATACTATTTAAAGGCAAAATCATCGGTAGTGGCAAGTTCGTTGAAGACGAAACCTTCGGACTTGTATTCGAAAATGACAATTCAGCCCAAAGAACAAGCTACTTGCTGCTGCCAGAAGGAACTATTCCCGATTGCTCCGAATCCAAAGCAATGACGATTTCATTCTGGGTCAATGGCAACGGCAAAGCCTTTATATGGTCTCCGATTTTCGCTGCCTACGCTGCCGCACCTGTCGACAACTCTAACACATTCCCAATGTTCATTATCCAAGGACGCGGACTTTTGCAGACCAACATCGAAGGCTGGAACGACTTTACCGGAGCGCAGAACACTACCGGAGCAAACACCGAAAGCGTCGCATATCTGGAAGACAACCAGTGGCACTTAGTAACCGTAACAATCACCGACAAACACGCTGAGTTTATTGTTGACAATACCGTTGTCAATGCCTGGGATTACACTGGCGAAGGCGATGGACAAGTAACAACAGGCTTCTTGTCAAAGGGTCACGAAATGTTGACATACATCTGCCTTGGCGGCAACCAGGCTTGGGGCTGGGGCGATCCCGACACCGGCTACAAATATGCCAAACTCAAAACCTACGATAGGGTAATCTCTGCCGAGGAAATCGCTAAGCGTATCGCCGACAAAGAATAATCCGTAATCAATCCCTCTCACAATAATCTCCCCGCCGGCGAACATCTGTCGGTGGGGATTTTTTTATTCCTATTCCACCCTTTTGTCCACCTCATTTTTCTAAATTGTCCACCTCAAAAACACTTTTATCCATCCGTACTACAAAAAAAACTCCTACCTTAGCATCATCAAAACAAACATGATTTCACTAACCTCTTAATATCTGAAAGCAATGAAAACAAACAGACTACTCACCGCATCGCTCGCCGCGCTCTTGCTCTCCGGCGCATTGGCATCCTGCGGCGACGATGAAGACAACGGCACCGGCTGGATGCCCGACAATGGCGGCAACACCGGACAGACCACCGACCCCGTCACCGACCCCGAAACAGGCGAAACCTTAAAGCCAACCCTCGCCGCCACCGTCCCTGCCGGTCCCATCGGCACCGACGGACTTTCCAAGAAAGACGACTACCGCAACCAGGCCGGCTGGGAAAACCACCTCACATGGAACCTTGCCAACGTACACGACCCGTCCGTGGCATATTACAACGGATACTATTACATGTACGGCACCGACGCATCATTCGGCAACGCGCACGCAAGCGCCACCATAGGCAAACACTTCCAAGGCAAACGCTCCAAGGATCTCGTCAACTGGGGATATGTGGGCGGCCCGTTCAACGAAGCACCATCGTGGATGCTCGACTCCATCAATAGTTTCCGCGCAAAGATGGGACTCGAAGGCACTTTGACATACAACGACATCAAAGACCAACTCGGCTACTGGGCGCCCGTGGTAAGGGTTGTCAACGGAAAACTCCGCATGTATTACAGCATCGTGTGCGACAACTGCATCAAGACCGGCGGCAAGACATTCGACGGCTCGTGGAACATCTGGGCATTCATCGGAATGTGCGAGAGCGACGACCCCGAAAACGACGTCTGGTACGACAAAGGCTTCGTCACCTGCTCATCCTCCGACAAGGGCATCGACGGCTGGGCGCGTTCGAGTACCAGCGACTGGAACGCCTACTGCTTCTACAACGCCATCGACCCCACATACATCGAGACATCAAGCGGCGAACACTGGCTCATCCACGGCTCATGGCACAGCGGTTTTTCTGCCCTGAAAATAGACCCCACGACAGGCAAGCCCGTCAATCCCGTAGGCGACCCATGGGCCGACAACGCCGACGACCTCCAAAAACGTTTTGGCAAGCGCATCGCCACCCGAGGCATATCGCGCTGGCAAGCCGCCGAAGCACCCGAAATCATTGAAAAAGACGGCAAATTCTACCTATTCATGGCATGGGACGGTCTCGACGTACCCTACAACACGAGGGTTGTGCGCGCCGAAAACATCGAAGGCCCGTACCTTACCTCTCGCGGAGCCAACTACACCGACGGAGCAGAGGCTCAAAAAGTATATCCAATCGTAACGCACCCCTACAAATTCAAAGACGGACCAGGCTGGGTGGGCATCTCACACTGCTGCGTATTCGAAGGACAAGGCGACCTGTCAGGCAACTGGTTCTACATGTCGCAGGGACGCTTCCCCACCGACTATGACTCATGGGCACCCAACGCAATAATGCTCGGACACGTAAGAAAGATTGTATGGTGTCCCGCCACCGCCGACGACCTCACCGACCTCTGGCCAATCGCACTACCCGAACGATTTGCCAACGTAGAGCAGACACCCATCAAAACATCCGAAATCGCCGGCAAATACGAGCTCATCAACATGGGCTACAAATACGCAGTGCAGCAGGTGTCAGACGAAGACTACCTCGTACTCAACGAAGACGGCACAATGACAGGGCCTTTCAACGGCACATGGGAGTTCGACGAATCAACCAAATACCTCAAATTAACATCCTCCGACGGCAAATTTGAGGGCTCAAACAACAACCTTGGCTCCGTGATAGTATGCGTGGAGCGGGAGCGCGACTGGGAAAAGAAAGTGGAATCGACACTCGTTTTCGCCGGTTTCCACAAACTACACACCAACACCTTCTGGGGTAAAAAAGTAGAATAATGCAATGAAATAATAAATCAACAAAAAACGCCGTTGCAATCCTGCAACAGCGTTTTTTTATTTACTTACCTCAACGACCACCATCTCCGGTCGTGCGCTTGTCCTGATTGGCGGACCCCAAGTGCCGTAGCCAGATGTCGTGTAAAAGTCGGTGTTGAGTTTGCGGAGTTGACCATAATCATTTTCATACATACTTCTCGACAGTACAAACAGCGGCCACAACTGCGCTCCGGCGTGGGTGTGTCCCGAAAGTTCTATGTCTATAACGCCCGAATTGGCGGCCTCATCGAGATTTTTGGGCTGATGATCGAGGAGGATTGTGTAATCGTTGCTGTTGATATTGGCTACGACATCTGCGAGCGGCTTGCGACCGCCGCGTTTGCCGCCGGGAGATCCCGCCGAAAAATCCTCGCGCCCTACAATCGTTACACCAAATGGCAGCCTCGCCGTAGAATCGCGCAAGACAGTAACGCCGTGTTTCTTCATAAAATCGTCTGCGACATTGGCATTGCCAATCCACTCATGATTGCCATTGACAGCAAAAATTCCGTAGCCAGTCTTGATTTCGCGCAAGATGTTGCCGACATTAGAATTGACGACAGGCTCAGGGTCGCCATCAAAAAAATCTCCCGCAATCACCACAAAATCAGGATTTTCGTCATTGATGCGGTCTTTCAAAACTTCCATAAAATGGTCGCAATTAATCATGCCCAAATGCACATCCGAAATCAGGACATACTTGAAATCGCGCGAAATTTCCTTGTCGGTCTTGTAGGCAAGGTGCGTAGTGGTCGGGAATTTGGCGTTGAAATATCCGCAAATCAGCACAACGGCTACAACGATGCTGCCCACAAGCGACCACAGATGCCCGCCCGAATCGCCGTAACGGTATCGGAATGTAAGGATTTCTGCCTTTAACGTAAATGCGTTGATGCCGCGCAGGATGTCGATTAATACAAAAATCAACACAAAATACAATATCGCCGCCAATACCCACGCGCCCACGTGCAGGAATGGCGTGCTGAGTGCGTAATATCCGCCACGTTGCAGCATCATGCCCACCAAATACGAAAAAAACACTATCACATAGACGCATTTTGCCACTAACGACAGCCACGTGCCCGGCTCTGGCAGCAACGGCCTCAGTCTAAAATAAATATAGACCGACGAGCCGATTATAAGCGTCAAAAACATTATCAAAACCGTAAACATAGATTTCATTTATTATAAACAAAAATTTGCTTTAATTAACGTTATAAAAAAATTGCGCCCAAAGGCACAACAAAATTAGATTTATTTTTGTAACTTTGCAAAAATTAATTCTTTAAAAAATATGAAACCAACACTCGTAGTATTAGCCGCCGGAATGGGTAGCCGTTATGGCGGCCTCAAACAAATTGACACGCTCGGTCCCTCGGGACAGGCGATTTTGCAATATTCGTGTTTTGACGCCGCCCGCGCCGGATTTGGCAAAGTGGTGTTCGTCATCAGGCGCGACATAGAGAAGGATTTCAAGGAAGTAATCATCTCCAAAGTGAGCCGCTCCATCGCCTGCGAATATTGTTTCCAAGACAAGACCGACCTGCCGGAAGGATTCTCTCTGCCCGCCGACCGCGAAAAGCCGTGGGGCACCGCACACGCAGTATTTGCCGCAAGAAACAACGTCCACGAGCCGTTTGCGGTAATCAACGCCGACGATTTTTATGGCAAGGAGGCTTACCAGACCATCGCCGAATATTTCAACACTCTGCCCGACGGCGCCCAAAACCAATATTGCATGGTGGGCTATCCCGTCGCCAACACGCTCTCAGAATACGGTACTGTGTCGCGCGGCGTATGCAACCGTGATGCCGACGGCAACCTGACCACCGTAGTGGAGCGCACCAAAATCATCCGCGAAAACGGCAAGATAGTCTTCATCGAGGACGACCAAAAGACCGAAATCGCCGACAACACTCCCGTATCGATGAATTTCTGGGGATTCACGCCAGACTTCTTCGGATATTTGGGCAAATATTTCGCAGACTTCCTCCGCGACAACATCTCCAAACCCAAAGCCGAGTTCCTGATTCCGTGGGTTGTTGACCAACTCATCAAGACCAACACCGCCAAGACCAAAGTCTTGACCAGCAATGCAAAATGGTTTGGCGTTACCTACAAGGAAGACCGCCCGACGGTTGTCAAGAAGTTCCAAGAACTCACCGACGCCGGCGAATATCCCGCTGATTTCTAACGTGAATTGGAGTGCGGGCGGCTCGCCCGCTAAAATATTAGAACGTCAATTACCGTCAATTTTTTTCCATATAAAAGAAAAATTGGCGGTAATTTTTGTTTTATAAAAAACAATTTGCATCTTTGCATCAACAATCAATCCTCCACCTATGGCTATATCACAGAAAATAAAAAAACACGTAACCCTCGCGCTTCAAGACCGCGTACTCACGGACAAAGAGCGGCAGGTGATTGTCGCAATGGCGATGCAGGAGGGCGCAACTTTTCAGGAAATCGACCACTACATCAACGAAGCCGAGAGCGAAAGGTTCAAGAGTTATCATAAGGAACAACTCACCAACTGCCCGACGTGTGGTGCACCTGTACCGCTGATTGCCGACGTATGCCCAGCCTGCGGCTGCACCCTCCGCCGCGAGGAACATCTCAACTCAGAGCCAATTCACGTTTATACTAAAGAGTCGGACATCATCCGCGCAGAAAACGAGCGGACCGCCCTCCAACAGCAAAACCGCACCCGATGCGAATGTGGCGCACCGTTGCCGCTCGTCAGCAATATATGTTCGTATTGCGGGCGTGTGTTCCATAAAGAGCAGGATTCGGAGCAAAACATCCACAACCTTATTGACAACATCAACAAAAGCATCGACACATTAAAAAACAGCCCTTGCCCATCCTTCGGCACAATATTGAAATATAGGCTTGGAATCGTATTGTTTTATTTCGCGGCAGCATTTATCATATTGTCATTTGTGCTAAGCCAAGGCTCATATTGCTATGTTTCCGTAGTATGCCTGTTGTTTGCATTGCTGTTGATTATGTACACCAACACAGAAAAAGATACAACCACAAAAAATGACGACCCTAAGTTTGAATACAAATTTCAGAAAGCCATATATGATGCAATGGGCGCTGTGCTCCTGGTTAACGAGAAAAAATCACCCTTGCAAGAAGCCGACGAAGTGTTTTACGAGGCGTTGTACTCATACGAGAAGTATCAGCGGCAAATAGAGACATTGTATGGTGAAAGTCAAGAGGCGAGGCAGGTGCTTGCGGGGTTTGCCGCCGAAATTGACAGTTACAAAAAACAACGCTCCAAACACCGCAACCTAATGGCAGTGCCGATGATTATATTGATGACAATTCCAGTGTTCATCTATTTCTTTACCCCCACCGCTGCCCAAAGGTATCAAGCGACAATAACCACGGCACCCACGGTAAGCGAAATGATTGGATTCTCCAAAAAAATCAGCCCGATGCCCAACCACTTCGTTAACGACGATTATGCAGATTTTATGAACGTGAAGGGCGACGCATCGCTGATGTTTGATGTATTATACCCCAAAACCGACGAAATCGATCAAAACAGAGCGAAGTACCAAATCAGGATAGAGCCAGTAACCCTCGTCTCCACCGGCAAAAAACTCGAAAATGCCGACACTTGTGTACTTGGAATCTTACTTTGGGACAAGGAGCAAAACATTGTAGGCGAGGATTTTATGCCTCTCATAATACGGAGTGTGCACAAAGAGGACAATGTGCAGACAATGCTCGGCAAGGGGAGCGGCAGTTTTGACGCGATGTTCATATCCCCAAAGGCCACCACCTCCGTCAAAAGGCTAAAAGAGATAGCTGACAGCGCATATTATTTTACAGTATTCTAACAATCAGAACGTTATGACAACAACTAAGACAACATTTCAAAAAGATATGGCCGAATTGGAAAGTTTTCTATCGTGTTACAAGGACAGTTACCCCACCAACCTCGGCTCTATGGTAAGGGTCAATCTGCCGGTGTTTATGATAGTGCTTGGCGTGATGATGTTTGTTGGCGCATTTGTTGATAGCGACAACGATTTTGGGCGTGGAGCGTGCGTCGTTTCACCTGCAATGGTGATTGTGGGAGTGTTTCTGCGTTGGAGAAAGATGACCACTTTTGAAGATATTGATATGGATACATCCACTATGAAACAGAAAATTGCCGCCGCTGAAAGCAATTACGCACAATATCCCGATGTCTGCAACTATCTAAAACAATTCAACGGCGCATTTTCGGCAGAAAAACAACGCAAAAACAAGATTCGGTGGATTTTTCGTATTATGTTTTTTGGATTTTTTATATTGTATGCCGTCAAGATTGTGGCAACTTTCATCACTGAGCCGCTTTATAGTACATACGATGGTATGCAAAACGAGGGCAATTACAGCACGATTCTTGAAGGAAAAAACAGTTTTCCATTTCTCAACATAACGCCCTTCAAGTCAGCAATTTCCGACTCCGCAAAAGTGGAGACGGACACACTTCACGTTTTTATTGGTCAGGAAATTGGAGCTGGCAATTACTACCTTATGACAAAATGCCCTGACATTTCGGGCTATGGCAGCGACGATATTTTCCGCCTGAAAATCACCGACGAAAACGGTCGTCCAATCCCACGCTGCCCCACTTTCGTATTCAAAATCAAGGAAAAACAGTGGGAAACAGAACGCACACCTGAGATTAAATCAGCCGCTTTTCAATACACCTCCAACTTGGACTACAACGCCCTGCAAACCCTCGAAACCCTGCGCTGCCTCCAAGCGAATCGGAAGCATCTGCGGTTTTTGGTGGAGAAAATTTGAACGATTCAAAACCCATAACCCACCGTTACCACATTACTCCCCTCGCCCATTGCGCCGCTGAAAAAGAAGGCATAATCAATCCTAAATCCATAAAGCCTCAATCCCGCGCCAACAGACGGACGGGCTGAGGTTTTGTGCGATATGGTGAGGGAGTTGTCGTGTTGAAAATCCGAAACGCCGCCGCGCACCATCACTATATCTTTGTAAGACAATTCCAATCCTAATGCCGGGTCCACCGACGCAAAATCGGAGTGGACAATATATTGTGTATTGTAACCCAAATACGCCCTCAACGCCGCCATTGCCGCCGCGCCAAAATCGCCACGCTCCATCTTGTACGCCGCCGACAGCACCAACGACGGCGACCGCTGTTCCAATCGGCTCTCCGGCACGGTGTTGCCCGTTGCAAGGTATGCGGAATCAAATTTGGACTCGTTGACGCTCCAAAAATCAAACGTAGTAGTAGCATCCCTCAAAACCGCCGCGCACGCAAGCCGTCGCCACGAATATCGCGCCGCCAAGTCAATGCCAAAACCGTAGGCGTTGGCAAAATCGCCCTCGTGTCGGTAGATGATTTTCACGTTGCCGCCAATGGTGATGGCTGGGATGCGTTTTAGTTGCCGTCCAAAAGAAAAAAACAGCGCGTAGTCCGCCACGGAGAAGTACGAGATGTTGTCATAATTGATTTGGCCGTCAGAATCAAAAAGATGCAGGGTGTTTTGGATGTCGTCAACTCCCACGCGCACCAAAGTAGCCCCCAGAGTGGTCAATGAATCGGTATTACATGCCGCCGCCAGCATATTTTGCGTCGCCATGCCGCCCATATAACGATTGTGCAGGAACGAAAAATCCCATTTACCTCCGTCCATCGACATCCCCGCCGGATTGCAATGCCCCGATTCTGCGCCCGAGATGAACGCTTCATCGGCATTTCCCAACGACTGCGACGCTGCAAAACCACCAATTTCGAGGAAGTCGTTTGCATTGCCAACTATCTGAGCCACTGATGGTTGGATAGCAACAAGGATTACCGTTAGCATCCAAAATAAAAATTTTTTCATAAAAAAAGACAAATAAACTTTTACAAAATTAAAAAAACACCGAACTTTGCAGCCGCAAATATACGAATTATTAACGATGCGAAAATTATCTTGAAAAAAGATTCCGCAAAAAATGTCAAATGGTCTTATATTTGCAAATGTGAAGAGAAAACAAGTATATATTACATAAAAATGTCGGGATTTAAAAGAAAACTAAGATTCGTACCAAGCCTGTTGACCTGCAGCAGTGCATTCTGCGGAATGTTGGCAACGTTTTTGGCTATGGAAGGCGAGAAGAGCCTTGTGTGGGCGGCGTATTTGATATTGCTTGCTGCGGTGTTCGATTTCAGCGACGGATTTGCGGCGCGGCTGTTGGACGCTTGCTCCGAACTCGGTAAGCAACTCGATTCGCTCGCCGACGCCATCAGTTTTGGCGTCGCACCATCGGCGATACTGTTCCAATTCTTGAAACAGTCGATGCGGCTCCGTGGAGGCATCTTCACCTTCGCGCCGTGGGAGATTGCGGTGTTGCTGTGCAGCATCTTGGTGGCGGTGTTTGCGATACTGAGGCTCGCAAAATTCAACATCGACCCCGAACAGGCTCACAGTTTCAAGGGGTTGGCGTCGCCCGCCTGCGCAATGTTTATGGCGTCGATACCGTTGATAGATGCCACAGTGCCAGAGGATTTGCTCATCACCTCGATTTTGGACTCTATCAGCACCGAAATGGAGTTTAAGTGGGAGATGATTCTCATCGGCCTCCAAGTGTTCGTGCTTGGCAAATGGTACTTCTTGCTGCCAATGGCGATGTTTGTGGCGGTGATGATGGTAACAAACCTGCCAATGTTTTCGCTCAAACTCAAATCGCTGAAATACAAGGAGCATACACTCGTGTTCAACTTCTTGATATTCACAGTGTTGATGCTCATATTGCTGAAATGGCTTGCAGTGCCAATCTTGATTTTTGCATACATCATCGTATCGTTCATCAAGTGGCTCGGCAACAGAAACAAAGTAGAAAAATAGTAGTTTTTAAGAATAGAGAAAGGAGAGGGCATTTCTGCGCAAGCGGGGATGCCCTTTTCATTACGAATTATGCATTACGCATTGTTCAGAAATTCCACATTCTGCACATTTGGGTTTGCGAGCCGTGCAGACGTAGCGACCGTGGAGGAGTAGCCAATGATGGGCGAGTTGTTTTACATCGTCGGCAAAACCTTCTTCGAGTTGTTTTTCGGCTTGGATGGGAGTTTTGGCGTTTACGGTAAGACCAATGCGCTTTGAAACCCTGAATACGTGAGTATCCACGGGAATTACCTTTGCGCCAAACAGCACCGAGGCTACCACATTGGCGGTCTTGGGTCCCACGCCGGGAAGTTTTTGCAGACCTTCGATGTCTGTCGGCACATTACCTCCGAAATCATCCACCAACATCTTTGCCATTGCGAGAAGGTCGCGGCATTTGGAATTTGGATAAGAAACCGATTTTATGTACGGCAACAATTCATCAAACCCAACATCATACATCGACTTTGCATCAGGAAACCGCTCAAACAGCGCGGGCGTTACCATATTGATGCGCTTGTCGGTGCATTGAGCCGAAAGTCTCACAGCCACAACGAGTTGGAAGGGGTTTTCATAATGCAACTCCGTCTTAGGCGCAGGCATCGTCGCCTTGAAATAATCCGTTACGTATTCATATAATTCGGGGCGGGTCATAATTGTAACATCGTTTTTTATTTTTCATTATCTGGCACAATGTCGTCCTCCGACAATGCTATCACCTTGTCCCTCACCATCTTGGCGGCCACTTCGGGGCGGAGCGATTCATATTCGGAGACCGGCACAGGTGCGCCATATTTCACCTTGACGCGACCGGGCGTAATGAAAAAACCTTTGGGAGCCAACGCGCCCAAACCCGACGTGCCGCAGGGCAGGATTGGAACTTTGACAATCTGCGCCATCTTGAATGGTATCTTCTTGAACTCCTGAATCTTGCCGTCGTCGGAGCGGTGTCCTTCAGGGAAAACGAGGAGCGAGGCACGCTTTTCCTTCATATTTTTGGCGGCAGTCTCAAAGGTGCGAAACGACGCCAAAATATTCTTTCTGTTGATGGGCAACGTGCCGTACTTCTTGATGAAAAATCCGTAGATGGGCCACGAAAAATGGCTCTCCGCCTCGATGCCAAAGGTATAGTTTGGCAGCACGGAACATATCACAGGAATATCCCAAAACGTTATGTGATTGGGCATTATGATGTATGACTGGTCAAAATCGAAATCCTTGGGATACTCCACCTCCACCTTCACAAACATAATCTTGAACATAAACCTCAGCATCGCCCTCACCGTCCGGAACACCACACGCGCATTGCTCACAAACAACAGAAACAAGCCCGTAATCAATATAATGAACGCCATATCGAACAGCACCGTCCAGATATAGAGCGACACAAAGAAAAGTCCTATTTTCTTGAAAAATCTCAACATTTTTTAACATTACTTTACTATTCAAGATGCAAAATTAATACGAAATTTCAAGTTACGGAAAAAAAACTTGCCTTGGATGTGCAATTTGTCAATTATTAACATTAATTTTGCCAATGAAAAACACTATAAAAACAATGGAAAACAGAAAAAACTGGCCCGCGATGGTCTCGTGGTTGGACATATTGCGGGTGTCATTATATGTAATAGCCTGTGTGATTGTACTTTACGCCATTCCAAAGGAAGGTAAATTCAAGTACGAATACCAAAAAGGCAGCCCGTGGAAGCACGACAACTACTTCGCGCCGTTTGACTTCGCCATCTACAAGAGCCAGGCGGAGATTGAGGCGGAGCGCGAGGCGGTCAAGAAGGAATCCAAACCGTATTTCACCAAGGACAACCAGGTGCAAGTAACCTGTATGGAGCGTTTTACGTCCCATTTCAACGCGCAACTCATCACCTTTGGCGTATCGGATTCCATCACCGACGCCAAAAGCAAAGAGCCAAACGTATTCCACGACCTCAAAAACGCAATCACAAAGGCGTTGAACGACGTATATGCCAACGGAATCATCGAAAACGAACAGTTGCTCATCACCGCAGACGAAACGCGGGCAGACTTTCTCATCGCCATCCAAAACGAAGGCATCACGAGCCAAAAGCCCAAAAGCGAGATAATTACCGTAAAAGACGCGTATCTCTACGTCAGAAACGAAATCCAAAAATTCCTCAACCATCACCAAGGCCCCGACGCCGAAAACAGTCCGCTTTGGAAACTCGCAAACGCGCTCAATCCATCGATGTGGATAGAGCCAAACCTCATCTACGACCAAGTAACCACCGAAAAAGTTCTCGAAGACAACCTCGCCTCAATCTCCCTGACACGCGGTTTTGTACAAAAGGGACAGCGCATCATCTATCAGGGCGAAGTGGTTGGCGATGAGGAGTTTAGCATATTGGAATCGTTGCGCCGCGACTACGAACAGCACAATTCGTCGGGCTACACATACGTATTCCTCGGGCAATCGATATTGTATGTGATGCTCTTTGCGCTGATATTCATATTCTTGCGCACATTCAGGCGCGAAATTTTCTATCAGACCAAATACTCCGCGCTCATACTCTCCATCATAACATTCACGATTGTGATGACGAGCCTTGTCATCCGCTACAACTTGATGAGTATCTGGCTGTTGCCGTTCTTGTTGTTGGCGATAATCATAAAAACCTTCTTCGACACGAGGACGGGTATGTTTCTGCACATTGTAACGAGCGTGGCGGTAAGTTTCCTGATGCCCAACTCGTTTGAATACTTCACAATGCAATTCATCCCGGGCTACATCCTATTGATGAGTTACGAAAAACTCAACCGCCGCAGCCAGGCGTTCCTCACGTCGCTGATATGTTTTGCGATGTACACGATTATATACGTAAGTTTTGAATTGATGTACACGGGTCTTCCGAGCGAAATCAATTGGAAAACCCTCATCGTCTTGGGCGTCAACTGCATAATGCTCCTGATGGCTTACCCGCTGATATACATGTTTGAAAAAGTGTTTGGACTATTGAGCGACGTCACGTTGTTGGAACTCGCCGATTCCAACCGCCCGCTCCTGCGCCGACTTGCGGAGGAGGCTCCCGGCACGTTCCAACATTGTATGCAGGTGGCGAATTTGGCGGAGGCTGCAATTTTCAAGATTGGCGGCAACCCCCACCTCGCCCGCACCGGCGCACTCTACCACGACATCGGCAAACTCGCCGCGCCAATGTATTTCACTGAAAATCAAGTATCAGGCATCAACCCCCACGACCAACTCGACTACGTGAAAAGTGCCGAAATCATCATCAACCACGTCATCAAAGGCGTTGCTATCGCCAAGATGTACAAACTCCCGATGCAGGTGGTCGATTTCATCAAGACGCACCATGGCACATCCAAGGCTGGATATTTCTACGCAATGTACAAAAAAGAGCATCCCGACGAGGATTGCGACAAACTTTTCACATACCCCGGTCCGCGTCCCATCAACAAGGAAATGGCGGTTGTGATGATGGCGGATTCCATCGAGGCGGCATCGCGCAGCCTCAAAAAATACGACACCGAATCCATCTCCACCCTCGTGGAAAACATCATCAACTCTCAGATTGGCAACAAACAATTTGACACCACCAACCTGACATTCAAGGACATAGACACGGTAAAAGCATTGTTTAAGGAAAAATTGAAGAATATCTACCACGCAAGGATTGAATATCCGAAATAAAAATTTTTTTAACATTTTTAATTTGTGAGAACAAAAAATGTTTGTAACTTTGCAGCAAAACTATTAACTACTAATTCTATCAAACACTACTTACTAAACTAATTAAATTAATTTATTGTTCAACCTATTTTTTATTTGAGAAGACAAATGAAAGCAAAAATGTTTTTCGCAGCAGTAGCCATGGTGGCAGTTGCTGCAACAGCGCAAGCCCAGGAGGCGAGGTACGAGTTTGAGAAGGCGGTCATCACCACCAAAACCGAGATGATGGGACAGCCGATGATCACAACCTACTACATCGACGACTACGGCAAGAAGGAGGCATCCGAGTTCACAATGGACATGTCCGCAATGGGCGGCAACAAGATGGAGATGCGCAGCGTCCGCACTGAGGACGGCACAGTGTCATTCGACAAGAGCAACCTCAAGGAAGGCCGCAAGACCGAAGGCTCCGTCAACTTCCTCAACCTCACACCCGAGGTAATCAAGAAGCACAAAATCAAAGAGAAAGGCGAAGAAACCATCGACGGTCGCCCCTGCAAAATCTACGTCGTGAACACCGAACAGATGGGAATGTCGGTATCGTCGCAGGTTTGGGTATGGAAAGGCTTCACAGTAAAGACCGTTGTTGACGGCGGCATGTTCACAATCGAGACCAAGATGGACACATTCGACGAAAACGGCAAAATCCCCGAAGGCGTCTTCGACATCCCCGCAGACATGAAAATCAGGAAACAATAAACCCTGAAAAACTCAGGAAACAAAACCTGAACAACACAAGAAAATCACACACCCACTAAAATAAAAAATCATCCGCCCATTTGATTGGACGGATGATTTTTTATTACACATTAATCTATCTTTACTCTTTAATCTATTCTCTTTAATCTTTCCTCTCTAAATCTTTTTAATCCTCCAACCTCGACTCAATCTCCTGAGCCTCAGTGATGTGGATTTGAACGCCGTTGTAGAAACATACGATGAAAGATTCCTTCAAATGCATCGACTGTTCTGCAGCCTGAGCCTCGGCGTATGAACGGAAACAACCAATCCAATACTTGTAGAAGCCTTCGCGCTCGGTCTCGTCAACTTTGAGATTGCCACGATAGAGACGCTTGATTTTGTTGGGGTTCCACTGGCTCTTGTCGGCGAGAATTTGGATGCGGTATGCAAGACCCTCGTTTGGATCGTCGGAAGTTACACGCTTTGTACGCGCCATTGACTGCTGGAGATTTGCAATGCGCTTCTTGGCGTCTGCGACATACCTGCCCGACGGATAGCGTACAATGTAGCCGTTGTAGGAATCGATGGTGTTTGTCTGGACAGTCTGATTCCAATAATTCTGCTCGGCAGCGGCTTCGCGTTTTTTCTTCTCGGTCTGGTCGGCGAGAAGTTTCAGAGCCTCATAGCAATTATTGCCGGCAGAGATACATTTCTGCTTGCAAGCCGCCATGTCGTTTTTGAGAGTGTTGTAGGGCTTTGTCTCGAGGCTCTTCTGACCAAGTTTACCGTAGGGGTCGAATTTTGTTGAACATTCCTGCAATGCGGTTTCAGCCTGAATCATGAGGTCTTCCGCGCTTGCCTGGTCTGCCTGGTACTCAAACTGCGCTTCGTCGAGGACAGCCTTGTAGATTTCGTAGAGTTGCTCATACGATTTCAGATAGTATTTTTGAGCCTTGATGCGGAGGCTTTTCTGCTCTGCAGACTTTTTCTCGCCCTTCTTCTGCTTGCCCTTCTTGCTGGAATCGAAGAACTTTTGGGTTGTCTTGTCCATTGTCTCAGCCTGAGAAACGAGTTTTTCACCCTTTGCAATGTCCTCCTGCAGGCGCGTGAGAGCGGTGCTCTGCTCCTCATTGATGTAGGTGAGGAGAATGTCAAACATATCGGGGTCGTCCTGTGCCGCCGCTGGCGCAACGCTTGCTGCCAACAATGCCGCAACAGCGACAAAATGTCTAAATGCTTTTTTCATTTCATTTTGTTTTTAAAGTCAGTATTATTTTTTACACTTCATTTTGCAAAATTGTTGCCAAAATTTACAATCTGATTTCCACGGCAAAGATATTGATAAAAACAATGCGGAGTTTGCAGTTTTTATAATAAAAATTGTTAATGTGATTAACTTTTGGAGCAGATTGTGCGTCAAAATAAGTAAATTTGCGTTACAAAAGAAAACATCAACAATGAAAAAGATTTTAATAGCAGCAATATTAATATTGTGCGGCATCAAGTCGCAGGCACAAAAAGAAGACTTGGGACCCATAGAATGGATTAGCTTCGAGGAGGCTGAGAAAAGGGACTCCGTGGAGAGCCGCCCATTCCTCATCGACGTTTACACCGACTGGTGCGGATGGTGCAAGAGGATGATGGCTACAACATTCAGCAACAAATCTTTGGCGCAGTACATCAACAAAAATTTCTATTGCGTGAGGTTTGACGCCGAGACCAAGGACACCGTCACATTCCACGGCAAGGAATACGTATCCGATGGCAGAGTCAACCGCCTCGCCTACTATCTGATGGGCGACCGTCTCTCCTACCCCACCATCGTATATATCGACCGCAACAAACGCATCAACCCAATCCCTGGCTATATGCAGGTGAAGGACATTGAGCCGATTTTGGTGTATTTTGCCGAAAACCTCTCTAACACTGTGTCGTCTGTCGATGTTTTCACGATGTTGTATATGAACAGTTTTCCCGATGTATATGGCGACGACATCAAGAAAGTAAAACAACACGACATCGACACCCTCGGCAAAATCAACTGGTTGACAATGAAGGAGATGCGCGAAAAATACGACAAAACTCCCAAGCCAATCCTCATCGACGTCTATATTGACGACAAATATCGCGGCTACGTGCCTTACATCACAATGAACTCGATGGTGCACGAGCGTGCAGTATTGAAAGACAGCGCGTTATGCAATTACATCAACTCGCATTACTATCCCGTGCGCATCGAGGCAACGACAACCGACTCGCTCTACTGGTTTGACAGCGACAAGCCTTTTGTAAGCATGGGGCAAAATATGCCAAACGCCTTCACACATGCCCTGATGGGCGACAACTACAAATTTCCGGCGATGTTTTTCTTCGACAAGGAACACAAATTTGTCTCCAACGTATCTGAATTTTTTGAGCCGTCGTTTTGGAAGGTCGTCGTAAAATTCTACGCCGAAGAAGCATACAAGAAAGAAAAATTTGAAACATTCTACACCAAGAACGCAAAGAGATGACAAAATCCCCGCTTTTTGGACTTACCCTCGCCGAACTTCAAGACGTTGCGGCTCAATTGGGTCTGCCAAAATTTACCGCCAAGCAAATTGCAGACTGGCTCTACAAAAAAAGCATTGCCAGCATCGACGATATGACCAACCTTTCCAAAAAGGCGCGTGAAATTTTGAATGAAAAATTCACGCTCGGACTCGTGCCGCCGGTCAAGGAAACCGTATCCACAGACGGCACAAAAAAATACTTGTTCAGTGTGTTGGAAGGTCGATACGTGGAGGCGGCGTACATTCCCGACGGCGACCGCGCCACATTGTGCGTATCGTGTCAGGCGGGCTGCAAGATGGGTTGCAAATTCTGCAATACGGGTTTGCAAGGTTTTGGCGGCAATCTCACCACCAATGAAATACTCAATCAAATAAAATCTTTGCCGGAATTTGAGACGCTCACCAACATCGTTTTTATGGGAATGGGCGAACCACTCGACAATCTCCCGAACATAATGAAAGCGTTGGAAATATTGACCGCCGACTATGGTTTTGCGATGTCGCCGCACAGGATGACGCTCTCCACGGTAGGATTGTTGCCGGCGTTGAGGGAATTTCTCGAAAAAACCGACGTGCATCTCGCTGTCTCTCTGCACAATCCATTCCCCGACGAGCGTATGAAGATAATGCCGATAGAGAAGGCTCAACCGCTAATGCGCACATTGGATTTAATCAAAAAATACGACTTCCGCCACCAACGTCGTTTTTCGGCTGAATACATTATGATAGGCGGCGTCAACGACACACCACGCCACGCCCGCGAAATCGTGAAAATCCTGCGCGGCATCCCTTCGCGTGTAAATCTCATTCGCTACCACGAACACCCCGGCAGCGACTTCCGCGCATCATCAGAAATCAGAATCAAGGAATTTCAGGAAATCCTCAACTCCGCCGGCATCATCGCCACAGTGCGAGCATCGAGGGGCGAGGACATTATGGCGGCGTGCGGATTGCTTAGCACGAAGGAGATGGGGGCTAAGGAACAATGAGTTACGGCCTTTTCATAAGTTTTTTGCTTATCGCATCCTTGCAGAGGAAAAGGTATGTTGTGTTGAGTTTTATATAATCCTCCGACATATACCAAATGCCTTTGTAACCATATTGCGAGCCCCACGAATTTTTCACCATATAGTATTTTTGCCTGTCAGAGCCCTTGGCAATGCCGTAGATTAACATTACGTGGTCGTAGGTAAATGTCCAATTGTCCCATTTTTTTTGACGATAGTTTTGTATCAACCCTTCAATATCGTAATCAATTATACATCCTTCGCACCATTCAGGATCTGGTGGTCTTACCATAAAAAATAAAGAGTTTGGAAGTTTAGCGATGCCGTTGTTGTTGAAATCAGACTTTGTGACATATTCTCCGTCGCGTTTCTCAAATACACCTGACACATCGCCGCCCCAAGCCACGCAATAGCCTTTCATAATAGCGTTGTCTAAAATCGTCATCAGGCGGTCGATGGGCAGATTGAAACTCGGACGCATACGCCATTTGTGCGGAGACTCTATCACAAAATCCTCGTAAAATGGATGGTGCGTAAAACTCGTCAGGCTTATATAATTGTTCCAATCTATGCCGAGACTTGCGGCAAAAGTTTTGGGCGTGTAGGTCTTGTCATCATAGATGAAAGATTCGGGACATTTGCCTATGAATCTGTCGATTACGTTTTGTACAGAATCCTGCCATCCGGGTATGGTGCGCACAAAATATTCAAGACCGCCCATTGTATCGGCGGGAAAAATATGATTGTTGCCTGTACCATAATACTTTACAATCTTTTTGAAGTCTTTTCTGAACTCCTCGAAATTTGCCAACGAATCGCCCACCAAACTTCCCGGCGCGGGCATTGCATCTTCGGGACAGATGCCGTATTTTTTGATTACCTCAAACACATCGTCAGCCGAACCACCTTCGCAAATTTGACTGAATCCGTGCATCCTCACGTGGTGCGTTGCGCAGTCCATATAATCTTTGTTTGCCACAAACATCTCACAAAGGTCGTATGTTTTGCCAGTTTTGCGGAGGATTTCGCTCTCCACCAATCCAAGAGTTGCAAAGTCCCAACACGTGCCGCTGAGGTGTTGGTCTTTCACTGAGGTAATTGGGTTTTCCTTGATGGTGGTGAAAGTCTGGGCAGAGGCTGCGAAACAGAATAATGTCAGGGAAATAAATAGAAATGTTTTTATCATAATAAATGTGTATATAAAAACGTAGAGACGCGATTAATCGCGTCTCTACAATCAATTAAAATAAATTATTTTGTAACCTTGTCGAATGCCTCCACAAACCTGTCGATTTCCTTTTCGGTGATGCAGAGCGGCGGAATGAGGCGGATGGTATTGACTCCGCCGGAGAATCCAGTGAAGATGTGCTCATCGAACAACAGGCGTTTGCGGATTTCGGCAGCGTCGGCAACTGTCTCAATGCCAACCATCAAGCCGCGACCGCGAAGGTCTTTGATTGCCTTGTGTCCACGGAGTTTGCCCATCAGGTATGCGCCCATCTTGGCGGCGTTGTCCACGTAATTGTACTTAGCCATCACGTCGGCGGTGGCAATTGCGGCAGCGCATCCGAGGTGGTTGCCGCCAAATGTGGTGCCCAACATTCCGAATTTTGCAGGTATATTGGGGGCAATCATTACTGCGCCCACGGGGAAACCGTTTGCGATGCCCTTTGCCATTGTTATGATGTCGGCCTTGACGCCCGAATATTGGTGCGAGAAGAATTTGCCCGAACGTCCGTAGCCGCACTGAATCTCGTCGATGATGAGCATAGTGCCGTTTTGCGTGCAGAGTTCGCGAAGTTGTTTCAAAAATTCGTCCGTGGCAATCTGAACGCCGCCAACGCCTTGGATGCCTTCCACGATAACTGCCGCTACATCGCTGTCAATCACTTTCTTAACGGATTCGATGTCGTTGAGAGTTGCCCAAAGCACCTTGTCGGTTTTGTTGATTGGAGCCTGAATAGCGGGATTGTCGGTAACAGCCACGGCAAGCGACGTCCTGCCGAAAAATGCGCCGTGAAAACTTATCACCTTGCTCCTGTTGGTGTAAAACGAGGCGAGTTTCAAGGCGTTTTCGTTGGCCTCTGCGCCTGAATTTACGAGGAAGAGTTTGTAATCGCTGTATCCGCTGAGTTTCTGCAACTTAACAGCCAATTCCTCTTGCAACGGAATGTGCACCGAATTGGAGTAAAATCCGATTTTGTTTAACTGCGCCGTAATGGCTTTCACATAATCTTCCTGACAGTGGCCGATGCTGATTACACCGTGACCACCATAGAGGTCGAGATATTTTTTACCCTCAGAATCAGTGAGTTCCAATCCCTTGGCACTCTCTATCGTTATTGGGAACAACTTAAAAACTTCAAATGTATTCATTTTGAAAAATTGATTATTATAACAGTTGCAAATTTACGATTATTTTCGATACCAACTTCCAAATTTCACAAATAAATTTTATGCGCATTGTAGAATTGTCGCCTTAACTTCTTTTAACAAAAAGCAACAACGTGTTTCTTGACACGCATCTTTTGTCGTTGTAATTTTGCGGTGTCAATAATCAACAAAAAATTAGCATTATGGAAGTAAAAGAAATTTTGAAGAATCTCCGCGAAAAACACAACCTCACGCAGGAGCAAATGGCGGAGCGCGTACACACCACACGTCAGGCGATAAGTCGTTGGGAAACAGGCGAAACTCAGCCCAACACCGAAATGCTCAAAACACTTTCCAAGGAGTTTGGCGTTACAATCAACACCTTGCTCGGCTCGCCGCAAACATTGTTTTGCCAGTGCTGTGGAATGCCGCTCACGGACGATTCGATGGTAAGCCTCAATCCCGACGGCAGTTTCAACGAGGAGTATTGCAAATGGTGCTACACCGACGGCAATTTCACCTACAAGACCAAAGATTCGTTGCTCGATTTTCTCGTCAAAAATATGCCCAACCCCGAAAATCAGAGCGACACCGAGCGACGTGCTATGTACGACGGTCATCTCTCGATGTTGAAGCATTGGAGAGCGTAAAAGGAAAATGGAGTGGCAGAAAAAAATAATTTTGTCAACATAAAATATAATTTATACATTTGCATCGTAATATAAATTATAATTTATGTTGACATTATTATGACAAAACATACATTTGGCAACCGTCTGCCGCGAAAGTTGCAGCAAAATATGGAGATTGTGGGCGAACAAATCCGTCTTGCACGGCTCAGGCGCAACCTTTCTATTGCGCAGATTGCCGAGCGTGCTACGTGTTCGCTACCCACGGTGATGAACGTAGAAAAAGGCGTTGCAACAGTCTCCATTGGCATTTACCTTCGAGTTTTGTACGCCTTGCAGTTGGAGGCAGACATTTTGCTTTTGGCAAAAGACGACCCCTTGGGGCGTGATATTCAGGATTTAAATCTTAAACAACGTCAACGCGCATCGAAAAAGAAATAAAAATATTGATGCGGGTAGGCAGTGCAGTAACATAAAATATAGTTTATAAAAATGGGGATTAAGGTAAATTATATTTTATGTTGAGTGTTTTTTTCAGTCGGTAACAATTTGTTACCAACTGACAGCCATTGTTGATTTGAACCGGTAACAAATTGTTACCACTTCATCTGAAAGTGTTCCAAAATGTAACGCTTTGAGTAGGGGTACAAATTGTACCTCACCAGAAAAACAAGAGGGGGACAAATTTTCCCCCTCTTGATATCTTGTAGAACTATCCTTAAAACCCCGACGGCTTCAGCCTCAATCCAGTCTTTTCATCTAAGCCGAACATCAGGTTCATATTTTCAACTGCCTGACCTACTGCGCCTTTGATGAGATTGTCGATGACGGACTGAACGAGCAATTGGTCGCCTTCTTTCTTGACGGAGACGATGCATTTGTTGGTGTTGACTACTTGTTTCAAGTACAAATTGCCCTCGTAAAAATGCGTGAAGGGTTCGTCCTTGTAGCAATTGCGGTAAATCTCCTTGACTTCTTCCTCGGTCTTGTCGCAAGTAAACCAAACACTTGCAATGATGCCCCTCGCAAAATCGCCACGATATGGGATGAAATGTATCGGACGCTGCAAATCGGGGGCGAGAAGGTCTTTGGTCTGATTGATTTCCGCCAAATGCTGATGCGTGAACGCCTTATAGACCGAGAAATTGTCGGTGCGCCACGAGAAATGGCTTGTGGCAGAGAGTTTTACGCCTGCGCCGGTGCTGCCCGTAACTGCCGACACCTGAATGTCGCTCTTGATGATTTTGGCTTTGAGGGCTGGCACGAGGGCGAGTTGGATTGACGTTGCAAAACATCCCGGATTGGCGAGACGGTTGCATTTTTTGATTGCCTCGCGGTTGATTTCGGGAAGTCCATAGACAAATCCAGTGTCGCCAACGCGGAACTCGTTGGTCATATCGATGATTTTCACATCGTTGGGAAAATTGTATTCCGCCAAGAGTTTGCCAGTCTCGCCGTGAGCCGTGCAGAAAAATACCACATCAGGTTTTTCGCCGGGCTGTTCGGCAAATTTGAGTTCGGTGTCGCCAAACAAGTCGGCGTGAACTTCATATACCGGCTTGCCAAAATTGCTCCTACTTACCGCCCAAACTATCTCTACGTCAGGATGATATGTAAGAATCCTGAGAATCTCGCCGCCGGTGTAGCCCGCTGCGCCGATGATGCCTACTTTTATCATTTGTTGATTTATTGACTTGTTGATTTGGTGATTTATTTATTTGGTGATTTATGGATTGTTTACTTTGCCGCGCCTGGTTCTTGCTGAATAGTAAGCGGTTCAGTTTTTTCGATTTCGCCATCGATGGAGATTATTACCTGGTAAGCCTTTTCGCCGTCTTCGCTCTCGGTGAGAGGACAAAGTAACGTACCGAGAGTCTTCACAGCCTCGGTGTTTGCCATACGAATCATCTTGGTGGTGTCGCAGGTCTTCAATGCGTGAATCTCAGCATCGCGCAACGCCTCCTTCATATCGTTCTTGTTTTCCCAGTTGATGAGCGACTTGGTCTCGCTTACGATGTTAAGGCTGTCAGAAGGAATGGTCAACGACTGCATCGTAGCGGAAGGCAGAGCAATCCTCACAATGTTGGTATTGGAATCGACACTGATTTTTGCCTTCGCCAAATCTACTGCAAATGCAATTGTGGCTGAATACTTGACGGTGAAACTCTTGGTGCCGAGTTTGTTGAGCCAACTGTATTCGGTCTTGTAACTCTCTGTGCGGGTAATCTGACCCTCCACCTGGTATTTTGCGGAAGTCAATTCGCTGCAAGTTTCGAGCTTCTCCCTCAGCACTTCCTCGTTGATGTGCGACTCCGACTTGATGAACATATTCATCTTCGAGAGATAGACGCACGCACCGGCAGCCACAAGGATGCCGATTACTAATCCAATAATAAAACCTTTCATAATTGATACGTTGATTAAGTTTAAAGTTTTGGCAAATGTAAATAATTATTTCGATTGTGAAAAAAATTTTTTGTTATGGAATCTTGAATAATGAATAATAATCCTTACTAATGTCAATGTTATACAATTTGTATAGTGTTATCTAACGAATACAGTTGCACTTCGAAATTGAACTTACAAAAAACGTAATTTCCTCAGAATGTTTGTGCATAAAGGAAACTTATATCACCAAAAAATTTTCCCCTTCCAATTTTTTTCCCTATATTTGCACCGTAGCAACGATGGTGTTGCTATTTTACTAAAAAAATTATAACAAAAACAGAAATTTACTTTTAACTAACATATTATAAATCATAGCGTTTGCTAATTATTCGGTATCATTCTGAAACCTGAGAAATTTTAGATGACATTGCTACAAAACGAATAAGTCAAGTGAACCTGCGCTTAGGCGTGGGCTTGGCTTATCTGTTTGTAGCGGGCAATCTCAGGGCCTCAGAATGTGGATAACGTCATAGTCCACGTTTTTTGTGCCCGTAAGAGAAGCCCGTTTTTACACCGAAACAGATAAGCGAGCGCACCAAAAGCGCGATTATATGCCACAGCAAAATCAGCGTGCCGAATTGCACGCCACTATTTGGGGCATCGCCAACGATCTGCGCGGTGCCATTGGTGGGTGGGATTTCAAGGCTTACGTCCTGAGTTCCCTATTCTACCGTTTTATTTCCGAAAACACCACAGCCTATTTCAACCGAATGTTGAAGGCTGTCGGTAGCGACAAATCTTACGCCGATATGTCTGACAATGAGGCAGAAAACGCCCGCACTCAGGCTATCGACGAAAAGGGATTTTTTATTCTGCCGTCGCAGTTGTTTAGCAATGTTGCCAAAAGCCTCGACACCAACAAAGAGGACACTTACAAAAACCTCAACGAGCGTATCAGCACAATTTTTCACGAGATTGAAAAATCGGCACTCGGCACTCCGTCCGAAGACGATTTAAAAGGTCTCTTTACCGATTTTGTGGTGGACAGTCCGCAACTCGGCAACACCGTCCTTACGCGCAACAAGTTGTTAGCCAAGGTTTTTATACGTGTGGCAGAGATGGATTTGGGCGAAGTGGATTACGACAACAACAAAATCGACGCATTTGGCGACACATACGAGTATCTTATGAAAATGTACGCCTCGGAGGGCGGCAAGAGCGGCGGCGAACAGTTTACACCTCAGGAAGTTAGCGAAGTGCTTGCGCGGCTTGCGTCTTACGGCAACAAGAATATCCGCGCCGTTTACGACCCCGCTTGCGGCAGTGGCTCGTTGCTCCTGAAATTTGCCAAAATCGTTCCCGACCGAAATAGCATAAAATATTTTGGTCAGGAACTTGTGCCCACCAACTACAACCTCAGCCGCATAAATATGTTTTTGCACAATATCAATTTCGACAAGTTTGATATACAGTGCGGCGACACATTGCTCGACCCCCGACACCGTCACGAAGAGCCTTTCGATGCCATTGTGTCGAATCCTCCTTACTCAAAAAAATGGGGGGGCGACGCCACCCCTTTGCTCATCAACGACGCCCGCTATTCGCCCGCCGGCATTCTCGCCCCAAAAAGTGCGAGCGACCTTGCATTTACTATGCATATTCTCAAATCGCTTTCTGAGAGCGGCACGGCTGCCATTGTAGAGTTTCCGGGAGTGCTTTATCGTGGAGGCGCAGAAAAGAAAATCCGTCAGTATCTTGTTAACAACAATTTTGTGGATACCGTTATCCAACTGCCTCAAAATCTGTTTTTTGGCGTTTCGATAGCCACCTGCATAATTGTTTTGCGCAAGAGTGCGCGCCCCGACAACAATATTCTTTTTGTTGACGCAAGTAGTCAGTTTGTTAAAAACGGCAACAAAAATCTTCTCACGCCCGAAAACCAAGACGCCATCGTCCGCGCCTACGCCGAAAGGAAAGAGGTGCAATATTTCACACGTTTGGTATCGTGCCAAGACGTTGCCGCCAACGATTATAACCTCAGCGTTTCGTCTTACGTGGAGCAAGAAGACACCCGCGAGGCAATCGACATCCTCCAAGTAAACGCCGACCTCGAAACCCTCTGCACCGAGGGCAACCGTCTGCGCAACGAAATCAACCAACTAATCCAAACGCTATGAATCAAATCCAACAACTTATAAATCAGATGTGTCCCAATGGCGTGGAATGGAAAACGTTGGGAGAGGTGTGCGAAATTGTTAGAGGTGCTTCGCCAAGACCAATAGGAGCATATTTAACAACAGCCGCAGATGGCATTCCGTGGATAAAAATTGGTGATGTTAATCCTAATTCACGATTTATTGAAAGTACAGTTGAAAAAATCACCGCAGAAGGTGCTACACATTCAAGATTGTTGCACAAAGGAGATTTTGTCCTTTCAAATTCTATGTCTTTTGGCAGACCATATATTTTAAAAATAGATGGTTGTATTCACGACGGTTGGGTGTCAATAAGTAAATTTGATAAACATCTCATAAGTGAATATTTGTTTTATATTTTAAAGTCAGATGTGGTTCAATATCATTGGAGGCAGAAAGCGGGGAAAGGGTCTGTTGCTAATCTTAATGCAGATATAATTAAAGCAACACCAATCCCCATTCCGCCCCTCGCCATTCAAACCCGCATTGTTGAAATCCTTGACCATTTCACCAATCTGACCGCCAACCTCACCGCAGAACTCAACCTGCGCCGAAAACAATTCGAGCATTACCGCGAAAAATTGCTTTCGCTCGATGGCGTGAAAGGTGTGGAATGGAAAAAGTTGGGGGAAGTGTGCGATGTTGTCGTTGGTGGAGAACCACCCAAAGATGTTACAATAGAGAAAGACGATAATCATCCTTTCCCTATTTGGGGAAATGGAAAAGATATTTATGGTTTTTGCAATTCATATAAAATAGAGTGCGATGCAGTTGCAATTTCCTCAATAGGTGCAAATACAGGAGCCATTTTTTTCCATCACGCATATTTTACTCCAATAATTCATTTTAAAGTTCTTTTGCCAAAAGATGAAAAGTTGGTTAGCAGATATTTGTATTATGCTTGCTCAAAAATAGATTTCAAATCAAAGAAAAGCAGTGTGCCTA